>ERZ1090860.8-NODE-8-length-152819-cov-159.550823_pt1 | contig 152819 bp, 107 predicted proteins | sample MGYA00478483_ERZ1090860 | MGnify/ENA primary metagenome ERZ1090860 (study PRJEB33644, sample SAMEA5815741) | chicken gut metagenome | biome: Chicken; feature: Gastrointestinal Tract; material: Caecum | place: Ireland | collected 2019-01-01 | study: A study of the...
CAACTGGACTGAAACACGATGCTCAACCGGCCACAATTCCATTGAACAAACACACGCCCCCTTGAGGATCGACAGCTCGATCTCCGCCTCCCGTTTCTCCCTGCGCAGCCGCTCGACCTCCGCGCGTACACGATCACGCTCCGCGACCAGCCCCTCCAGGTCCGGCACGTCATGATCCGGACGGGCCGCGCCATCGTCCTCTTCCCTCAGATCATCCGGTCTCACTGGATCGCCCTCCGATACCGGTTCTCGCAGCAGTTGACGCTACCCGGTTTCTCACGACCGACGCCTCCACGCCCACCTCGGCCGCGACCTGCCGCGACGTCACACCGCCCGCGGCCAGCCGCGCCACCGCCATACGCCTGACCCCGTCCGCCACCGGGCCGCGCTTGACCGCGCGCTCCCCGGGCGCCAGCTCGTCGATCCACGCCGCCAGCACCTCACGGCTGGGATACCCCATTTGGCGTATGGTCCTGCTCAGACGCCTGCCATGCGTCAGGTAATGCTCCACCGCCGCGCGCCTCTGACCATCCGTGTACCTCGAATAATGCTCGCCACGACTGGAGGGGATCCCCGTGCGCCGTTCCTCCAGCCAGTCGCGATGCCACATGCGCAACGCCTCCTTGCTGGGATACCCCAGCTCCCGGATCACGTCCGCCGCACTATGCTCGTACCGCTCGTACAACTCCGCCGCGCGCCTGCGCTGCTCCCTCGAATACCTCGCCATGATGACGACTCCTCCCGCTCAAGGAGTCCAACATTCCGTCACCACCTCGAAACCTCAACAAACAATTGAACAAAAACACCCGCGTCCGGTCACGCGCTCCCCGGGCGCCAGCCCGACCGGTCTACGCCGCCAGCACCTCATGGCTGGGATACCCCATCCGGCGCATCGTCCCGCCCGACCGCCTGCCATGCGTCAGGCAGTGATCCACCGCAGCGCGCTTCTGCTCGTCCGTGTACCTCGCATAACGCTCGCCACGCCTCGAGGGAACCCCCGTACGCCGCTCCTCCAGCCACTCGCGATACCACATGAGCAACGCCCCCTTGCCGGGATAGCCCAACTCCCGGATCACGTCCGCCGCACTATGCCCGTACCGCTCGTACAACTCCACCGCACGCCTGCGCTGCCCCCTCAAATACCTCGCCACGATGACGACTCCTCCCGCTCAAGGAGTCCAACACTTCGTCACCACCCCGACACGTCCACCTCGATTTGACGAAAGACACCATGGGCCATCACGTCGCCGAGCACGTCGTGGAAGCGCGGGATGCAGAGATCGGTGGCGCTAACCATCCGCGCCGCCGCCCTCCGTGTCGCCTGCGCCCTCGCCGTCGTCCTCGGCCTTGGCAACCCCGACGGACACGCCGAGCACGATCTGGGGCGCGGTCTCCGTCTTCTCGCCCCGGTCGCGCGTTGTCTGAGCGTACTCGTCGGGGTACTTGCGCTCCAGAAGCCACGCCGCCGCCGTCCACTGGCCGTTCTTCCTCGTCGCGGCCTCGCGGATGGTCGTGAGGAGCGTCCGCTTGTAGCCGCTCTCCGCCTTTTTTAGCGCCTCGCTTAACGCGCGATGCAGTTTGCCCGACGGCTTGTTCAGCCACCGGTACAGCGTCGCCTCGTTGATGCCGACCGCCCGGCATATGTCCCGGTTGGTGAGGCCGTCCGCCTTGAGCTCGGCCATCTGGTCGATGAGCTCCTCGGTGAGCTTCGGTCTCATGGGGGCGCCTCCCTCCGCAATGGCCCGTTCTATCGGCCCCATTGTCGGGATGCGTCACAAAACCTGTTATCTGTTTAGCTAATCAATGAAATTGTTGAGGAAATCCTCAGCATCCTGGTTTTTCTTGGCTAGAGCATCTTGCTTGGCCTTATCGTCTGCTGCGAGTCTTTTCTTATGAGCAAGAATCCTCTTAAACTGAGCGAGAACAATAGATGCTATCTGCTTCTTTTTCGGCAGAAGGGGCTTTACCTCTGAAGCAAAGGAAGATGCATCCAGCTCTCTGGCCACTCCAAAATCGTCATCGGCATAAGTTGGGCGTTTTAAATAGAGTGAATTAGCGTATGGGCTTTCAATGTACGGATCGTTGTAGTGATGGCAGACTTGCCCGATTCTCAACCCGCTGAAGAATTCAAATGCTTCTCCGTTTTGCGTGTAGAAATACAAAGGTATCTCTCTTGGAACTGAAAACCCAAGGCCGTGCCCCTGAAGAACCACAGTGCTGATGTCTAAATATTGTTCTGATTCAAGCTCTCGAAGTCGCTTGTTGATTTCAATTCGCTCGGTGAAGCTTGGACGCCAACGCTTGGCATTTAGCCTGCCATTAAGTCTACGCATTTCACGTGTGGTGGGGCCTTCGCTGAATATCCAATATTGCCGCCCTGAAGTTCCTTTATCCATTTTGGCCTCCCGCATATCTCGTTATTGTAGTATAAGACAGGTCGATAGACTTTCTTCCGACGTTCGTCATAATGTTTGAGCGTGAAATTCTGGTTCGTTTGTCATAAATGGTGAGCGTGAAATCCCGTCCGGCATGGCCGGGCGCGGGGATGCTTGCCTTATGGAAGGCGGACTGGACATGGCCACGAGGAAGCGGCTGGCGAACAGGTTCAAGGCGGAGTACGCCAAGGGAACGAAGAAGCAGAAGGGCGAGGTCCTCGACCGGCTCGTGGCCGTGGGCATGGGCCGGTCCACGGCACGGCGTCTGCTCTCGCAGGCGGTCAAGTCCAGGGAGGAACCGGGGCCGGGGCGTGGACGCAGACCGAAATACGACGAGGCGGCGCAACGTCTGCTGGAACGGTTGTGGCTGTTGATGGGCATGCCGTGCGGCCCGTACATGAAGGCCATGCTCGACCAGTGGATCCCCGCACTCAAAGCCAACGGCGAGCTCGACGGAATCGACGGGAACGCGCTCGAACAGGTGCGCTCGATGAGCGCGTCGACCATCGACCGGCGGCTCGGGCCGCTCAAACGGGCCGCCGTGCCCAGGGGCATGTCGCTGACGCGTCCGGCCGGCGAGCATCTGCGCAACTCGATCCGGATCCGCAAGTGCACCGACGAGATCGCGCGCCTTCCCGGCCTGGCCGAGGCCGACACCGTCGCGCACTGCGGGCCCAGCGCCAGAGGGGAGTTCGCGCGCACGCTGACGATGGTGGACTACGCGACCGACTGGACCGTGAACGTCACCGTGCGCAACAACGCCAAGTCCAACATCCGCAGGGCCGTCGACCTGGCGATCCCCCTGTTCCCGTTCCCGGTCACCTGCTTCGACTCCGACAACGGCACGGAGTTCATCAACGACGAGCTCATCGACTGGCTCCAGCACAAGGACATCGAACAGACCCGCAGCCGCCCGTACAGGAAGAACGACCAGGCCACCGTCGAGTCCAGGAACAACCACGTCGTGCGAAAATTCGCGTTCTACTGGAGATACGACACCCCCGAACAGCTCGACCTGCTCAACCAGTTGTGGACGAAGACCTACCTGCTGCTGAACCTGTTCACCCCCACCCGCAAACCCGTACGCGTCGAACAGGGGCGCGACGGACGCAGGAGGACCGTCTACGACCAGCCGAAGACCCCATGGGCGCGCGTGCTGAAACATGACGCCGCCAACCGCGCCGACGGCGGACCCGGCTACGTTGACGCGACCAACCGCGCGCGCATCGAACGACTCATCTCCGACACCGACCCCGCCCAACTGACCCGCGAGATCACGGCCATCCAGGACGAACTCGAACTGCTCAGCCGCAGACGCACCGAGGACATGGCACGCCGGGCCGGCCTGGACATGGGATACTTGGGAAAGGCGATCGAACGCATGCGCGCCGACGCCCGACAGGACAACAAATAGGAACGCAGGCACCGTTTCGCGCTCACTTCCAACGACGAACGAACAACGGTTTCGCGCTCACTTATTTACGACAAACCTCGAACCCGACGTGCCTCACGTTTTTTGAGCGCGAAATGTGTAGTGGTGCCTCATCGGGAATGAGCGCGAAACCGGGTCGGTCTGTTTGGCTGGTCTCATGGAAGACAGGATCGGCATGGCGACGAAGCATCAGATCACCCTGCGGTTCAGGGACGAGTACGCGAAGGCATCGAAGAAGGACAAGGGCGTCATCCTCGACCGCATGTGCGAGACGCTGGGGATGGGCAGGAGCACCGCCAGACGCAGGCTCGCCGCGGCCTCGCGCGAGGGATCCGCCGAGCGGCGGCGGGCCGAGCGGCCATGCCGGTATTCAGACCGGTCGAGGCAGCTGCTGCGGGAGGTGTGGATGTTGATGGACATGCCGTGCGGCAAGTATCTGAAGGCGATGCTGCCGCAGTGGCTGCCCGTGCTGCGCGCGTGCGGGGAGCTCGACGACTATGACGGGGCCGTGTTCGACGAGCTCATGGCGACGGGCGCGGCCACGGTCGACCGGTACCTCAGGCCCGTGCGCGACGCGGCCCGGCCCAGGGGATTGGCGTCCACGCGGCCGGCGGGCGAACTGCTGCGCAACTCGATCACGATCAGGAAGGCGTCCGACGAGCTGGACGGGCTTCCCGGCGATGTGGAGGCCGACACCGTCGCCCACTGCGGGCCCAGCCTCAGGGGCGAGTTCTGCCGCACTTTGACCGTGGCCGGGTTCGCGACCGGGTGGACCGAGAACGCGTCCGCCCGCAACAACGCGTACCGCAACCTCTCCCTGGCCGAGGCCGTGATCGAGGAGCGTCTCCCGTTCCGTATCCGCTCCCACGGACGGCGACAACGGCAGCGAGTCCGTCAACGCGGACTTCACGCCCACCTCCAGGCCATCGATGTGGAACAGACCAGGAGCCGGCCGTACCGGAAGAACGACCAGGCCACCGTCGAATCCAGGAACAACCACGTCGTCAGACGCCACGCGTTCTATTACCGGTACGAGCCGCCCGAGCTCGACCTGCTGAACGAGCTGTGGGAGCTCGTCTCGATCAAGATGAACCTGTTCACCCCCTCCAAGAAGCCCATCGGCAGGTCCAGCACGCGCGACGGCAGGCCGCGGCGCGTCTACGACCGGCCCGCGACCCCGTGGGAGAGGCTCAACCGGCTCGACGAACGGGACCGCGCCGACGGCGGTGCCGGGTTCATCCTGCCCGGCCGGCGCGAACGGATCGAGACGATCCTCGCCGAAACCAACCCGGCCGAGCTCGTCCGACGAGTCCACGCCATCCAGGACCAACTCGAGGACATGGCACTGCCCCGCACACGCCGGCTCGAGAAAAGACTCGGCCCCGACATGGCATACTTGGACAGGACACTCGCACGCATCACGGGCGTCCAACCGGAAGACCACAACAACGACACACCAGCCGACACCGACTAGGATCTCGCGCCCACTTTTGGTGAGGCACCAGCCACAGTTTCGCGCTCACTTTCCAATGAGGCACCTCGCGCCTCACTATCTACCCCACATACTCCACGTGGGCGAACTCGGGCACCTTGTACCACTTGACCGGGTAGCCGGCGCCGTGGGCGCAGAACACCGAATCGGGGGTATTGTCCAAATCCGCCTCCGCATCATAGTGCGCCTCTCGCACCACCCGCTCCTCGTCATGGCATGGACGGTATCCGGCGAACGTGCAACTCAATCGCCCGCGACCGTGCGTGTACGCGTTCACATCCATCGCATAGTCGCGCATCTCCGAGACCGGGCACTCCCCCGTCAGCACGGCGTAGTCGGCATCCGTCGCGGAACCGGCGGACGCAGCCGTGCCGGAACCGAATCCAACGCCCGCATCGTCGCCCATCTCGAAGGTTCCCGCCATGCGCTGAATATCGGACATCGCCCGTCCGACCATATCCTGCGGCACCTCCAATCGGAATCGATACCACGGTTCCAGCACACGGCAATACCCGTATCTGCCAACGTGTCCAGTCGTCACAGCACCACCGTCGCTATCTGAACCACGACCCCCCGACCGTACGCCGCCCGACATCGCTTCCTTCACGAACTCAGCGTCGGTCTGCCCCTCCGCCGCCGACGGTCGTCCCGAAACCCCCGCGCGCAGCTCCATTAGCCCCTGCCGTACGGCCCGGTATGTGGCTTGGCGGAAATCGCCGCCCTCCGTATGCTTCAAGTGCGCGCGACCAGCCACCAGCGTCAGCTTGACATCGGTCAGGGGTGCGCCGATCAGCGCGCCCAAGTGCTCGCGCTCCCCCAGATGCGTCATGATCAACCGCTGCCAGTTGCGGTCAAGCACGTTCTCGCTCACCGCGGTCGCGATCCGCACGCCGCTGCCCAGTTCACCCGGCTCCAGCCGGATGTGCGCCTCAGCGTAATGCCGCAACGGTTCGAAATGACCCACGCCCTCGATCGGTGCCGTGATGGTCTCCCGGTACAGGATGCCGCCCGGACCGAACACCACATCCAAGCCGAACCGGTCGTGCAGTTCCTGTTGGATGATTTCCAGCTGCACGGCACCCATCAGCTGCACGTGCACCTCGCGCAACCGTTCCTGCCAGACCACGTGCAGCAGCGGATCCTCATCCTCCAGTTCACGCAGCGCGGTGGTGACCTTGTGCAGGGTCAGATCGTCGAAGCTCGGCATCGGCGGCGTAGTGGAATCCGCTTCGGATTCAGCGTTCTTCGATTGCTCGTCGTCCGATTCCTCGCCCTGCTCCGTCGACGTCGACACTGCCGTGCGCGCCGCGGCGGCACGTTCGGCGAGCGCGTCCAGATCGGTGTCGGGCGGCAGCACCGTGTAGGTGAGTACCGGTTGGATGGTGGGCGATTCCGCATCGGGTTCGATGCCGAGCCCCTCGCCGGGGAAGGTGCGGGTCAGACCGGTAACTGCACAGACGCTTCCGGCGGGGATGTCGGTGGCGATGTCAAACTTGGCGCCGTTGTAGACGCGGACCTGGTCGGCCTTCTCCTGCCACGTGCCGTCAGCGTCAGCGAGCAGGGCCTTAGCCTTGAGAGCGCCGCCGGTGACCTTGAGCCAAGTCAAGCGATTGTGTTGGGCGTCATGGGAGATCTTGTAGATGCGCGCGCCGAACTCCGCGGGCCATTGCGGTTCGCGCACGTAGGCCTCCAATCCGGCCATGAATTCGTCGACGCCGTCGACTTTCAGGGCGGAGCCGAAGAACACCGGGAACAGCTTGCGTTCGGCGATCATGGTCCGCAGCCGCGCCAGGGTGATGCCGCCGGTTTCCAGATACTCGTCCATCGCCGATTCGTCGAGTGTGGCGACGTTCTCGGCATCCTCCGCCTGCCGCCATTGGGCGGCTTCGATGAGCGGCACGGAGCCGGAGGTACCGGAATCCGGAGCAACCATTGGCAGCTCATAGATGGCGTCGGACAGACGACGGCGCAAATCGGCGAGCGCCGCGGCTCTATCGGCGCCGGCGGCATCCATCTTGTTGACGAAGATGAAGGTGGGTATCTGGTATCGGGCGAGCAGTCGCCACAGGGTTTCGGTGTGGCCCTGCACGCCGTCGGTGCCGGAGACCACAAGAATGGCGTAGTCGAGCACACGCAGCACGCGTTCGGTTTCGGCGGCGAAGTCCACGTGGCCGGGGGTGTCGAGCAGCGTGAGGTCCAGATCGCCGCAACGCACGGATGCCTGGTGGGCGTGGATGGTGATGCCGCGCTGCTTCTCCAATGATTCAGTGTCGAGGAATGCGTCGCCGTGGTCCACGCGACCGAGTTTGCGGATGCCACCGGAACGGTACAGCAGCGCTTCGGATAACGTGGTCTTGCCCGCGTCCACATGCGCCAGGATACCCGCCACGATATGCGTCATACCATTCACTCCAATCCCTTGTCACCGCATCATATCCAGATTACCGGTTCCGTCGTTGACCAATTGAGGGACAAGATCTCCCACCAGTGCGGGTATGGGAAAGTCCCCGATGATTTCGGGGACTTTCCCGGTCGATAACCTGCGTTCAGCAGCCGGTTGAGACGCCTATGCGCCCGGTCCTGTGTCAGGCCTTGGCGACCTCGATGCCGAGGTCGGCGGCGGTATCGCTGGCCGTGATCTCCAGCGTGGTGGCCAGGGTCTCGCCGGCGATCAGGTCGCGGAACTGTTCGGCCTTCGGGGCGTCGGCGGCCGGCACCGTAAGCTTGAGCACGATGCGGTCGGCGATGTCGAGTCCGGCCTCCTTGCGGGCGTCCTGCACGGAGCGGATCGCGTCGCGGGCGTAGCCTTCGGCGATCAGGTCGTCATCCAGCGTGGTGTCGAGGATCACGAAGCCGCCGGTCGGCAGCGCCGCGGACACGATGCTGTCGGTGTCGGACGGGTTCGCCTCCTCCACGCGGTTGATCAGCTCGTACTCGCCCTCCTCCAGCGTGATCTCGCCGGACGGGATCTCCACCACCGGCGCACCGGCGGCGTCCACATGCCAGGCGCCAGACTTGGAGGCCTTGATGGCGAACTGGACGTCCTTGCGCAGACGTTTGCCGGCCACGCGGGCGTTGACGCGCAGCTCATTGATGATTCGCAGCCCGTGCTCGGCGGCCTCATCCAGCGTGCACAGTTCCACGGCCTTGATGTTGAGTTCGGACTTCAGGATGTCCTCATAGGCGCGCACCGCATCCGGGTTCTCGGTGACCACGGTCATGCGGGCCAACGGCTGGCGCACGCGGATCTGCTCCGCCTTGCGCAGCGAGAGCGCGGCGGACACCACCTCACGCACCTTCTCCATTGCATCCACCAGCGCCGGGTCATCCACCAGCACACGGCCCAGTTCGGTCACCTCTCCGGTGGAGGCATCCGCCAGCGCCGGCCAATCGGTCAGATGCACGGATTCGCCGCCGGTCAGGCCGCGCCACACGGCCTCGGCCTCCATCGGGGCGAGCGGTGCGAGCACACGCATGAACGTCTCCAACGCGGTGTACAGCGTGTTGAACGCGTTCTCGTCCTCGTTCCAGAACCGGTCGCGGGTGTTGCGGATGTACCAGTTGGTCAGCAGGTCGATGTAGTCGGTCACCGCGTCGCAGGCGTCGGAGATCGCAAACTCGTCGAGCGACTTGGTCGCCGACTCCACCAGGCGACGGGTGCGGGCCAGCAGGTAGCGGTCCATCTCGGGCAGCGCGGCCACCTCGTCGGCGCGCAGCAGGCGCGCGTCATACCCGGCACCGCCGTTCGCGGCGTTCGCATACAGCGTGAAGAAATAGTACGAGCTCCACACCGGCAGCATGACCTGACGCACCGTATCACGGATGCCATCGGCGGTCACGATGAGGTTGCCGCCGCGCAGGATCGGCGAACTCATCAGGAACCAACGCATCGCGTCGGAGCCGTACTGGTCGAACACGCCGTTGACGTCCGGGTAGTTGCGCAGGTGCTTCGACATCTTCTGGCCGTCGGAGCCGAGCACGATGCCGTGGCAGATCACGTTCTTGTACGCCGGCTTGTCGAACAGCGCGGTGGCCATGATGTGCAGGGTGTAGAACCAGCCGCGGGTCTGGCCGATGTACTCCACGATGTAGTCGCACGGGAAGTGCTGCTCGAAGAACTCCTTGTTCTCGAACGGATAGTGGAACTGCGCGAACGGCATCGAACCGGATTCGAACCAGCAGTCGAGCACGTCGGTGATGCGGCGCATCGTGGACTTGCCGGTCGGGTCGTCCGGGTTCGGACGGGTCAGGTTGTCGATCCACGGGCGGTGCATGTTGACCTCGCCCTTGTCGTCGCGCGGGTAGTCGCCGAAGTCGGCCTTGAGCTCCTCCAGCGAGCCGTAGACGTCCACGCGCGGATGGGCCGGGTCGTCGGAGACCCACACCGGGATCGGCGAGCCCCAGAAACGGTTGCGGGAGATCGACCAGTCGCGGGCGTTGGCCAGCCACTTGCCGAACTGGCCGTCCTTGACGTTGTCCGGGATCCAGTTGATCTGCTGGTTGAGTTCAAGCAGACGGTCCTTGATCTTGGTGACGGACACGAACCAGCTGGAGACCGGCTTGTAGATCAACGGGGTGGCGCAGCGCCAGCAGTGCGGGTAGGAGTGCACATAGCTCTTCTCCTGGAACAGGATGGCGCGGTGCTCCTCCGGCACGGCGGCCAGCGGGCCGTCGCCGGCGCGCAGGTTGCGCAGGATCGGCAGGTTGGCGTCGAACACGAACATGCCCTCATACTCAGGGCACAGCGACGTGAACGTGCAGCCCGCGTCAAGCACGTCCACGGACGTGATGCCGTGGGCGTTCAGCGTGTTCATATCGTCCTCGCCGTAGGGGGCCTGGTGCACCAGGCCGGTGCCCTCGGTGGTGTCCACGTAGTCGGCGGTGAAGATCTGGTAGGCGTTGGGGCCCGGGGTGCCGCCCTCGGCGAGCGCGTCCTCGCCCGCGAAGTACGGGAAGACCGGCCAGTAGCGCCAGCCGACCATGTCGGCGCCCTTGAGTTCGCGCACAACCTCGTAGCCCTCGCCGAGTTCCTTGGCGTAGGAACCAAGCAGGGCCTTGGCGAAGTAGAACTTCTTGCCGGCGAACTTGCCCTCGACCGGCTTGACCTCCACGTAGTCGATGTCCGCGCCGACCACGATCGCGAAGTTCGTGGGCACGGTCCACGGCGTGGTGGTCCAGAACACGGCGTAGGCGTCGTCCTCGTCCTTCAGCTTGACGGCCACGGACACGGTGGTGTCCTGACGGTCCTGGTACACGTCGGCATCCATGCGCAGCTCGTGCGCGCTCAGCGGCGTCTGGTCCTTCGGGCAGTACGGCAGCACGCGGTAGCCCTGATAGGCCAGACCCTTGTCGTACAACTGCTTGAACGCCCACATCACCGATTCCATGTACGGGATGTTCAGGGTCTTGTAGCCGTGCTCGAAGTCGACCCAGCGGGCCTGACGGTGCACGTAATCCTGCCATTCGTTGGTGTACTTGAGCACGGAGGAGCGGCAGGCGTCGTTGAACTTGGCGATGCCCATCTGCTCGATCTGGTCCACCGACTCGATGCCCAGCTCCTTCTGCGCCTCAAGCTCGGCGGGCAGGCCGTGGGTGTCCCAGCCGAAGACGCGGTTGACCTTGCGGCCCTTCATGGTCTGGTAGCGCGGGATCACGTCCTTGGCGTAGCCGGTCAGCAGGTGGCCGTAATGCGGCAGGCCGTTGGCGAACGGCGGGCCGTCGAAGAACACGAACTCGTTCTGGCTGTGGTCGCCGGACGGGTTGCGGTCGATGGACTTCTGGAAGGTATCGTCTTTGTCCCAATAGTCGAGAACGTCGGTCTCCAGCTGCGGGAAGCTCGGGTTCGGAGCGACGTTGACGCTCTGCTCGCCGGCTGCGGCCTTGGGATACACATGGGAATGGGTGGTTTCGCTCACCGTGTCTCTCCTCGTGCAGGTCTGTTCCGTTACTTCTACTGCCACGAGGACGACGGCGATTGGGATCCGGATATGGTCCGGCTTGGGGTCGATGCCCCGCCCGGCCATGTCACCGGCGTCCGCGATCGCCACCGCGGTACCACCTCGCTTGCCGCACCGCCGGATGCCGCGGGGCTCCTCGCCCCGTGCGATCCCGATGCGACCGCTTGCGTCCGGCTGTGTCGGGCCGGTCCCGTCGGTTCTACTGGGAGCGGGGCGCTTGTGGTGCCGCCGCACCGTTCTTCCGATGGCTCCCCGCTGATAACGGATCATCGCCGTGAACGCCGCCCATTGTAGCACCCCGGTGGGAACGGTCCCCACTCCCGTTCCGTCCCCGGCCAACACGCCCGGCCTCACCGGACTCTGACACTTTTGTGACCGTGATACAAGTTCAAAACCTTGATTTTCCAACGTTTTGCGGAATGTGTCAGAGTCACGATGCATCAGAGTCCGGTGAGACCGGGCGTGTTGCGGCCGGAGGGAGATCAGGCCGTGGCCTTGCGATAGGCCTCGGTCAGGTTGGCCGCGACCTGATCGCCGGCTTCGCCGAGGATCACGCTCAGCGAACGCAACGGCATGCTGCGCAAGAACATGACCATCAGCGCGCTGTCCGGGATGATCGGGCGACCGGCCTCCTTGCCCATGTCGTCGAGCACGTGCTGCAGGATCGGCGCGCCGATCGGATCGTCGAGCCATTCGCCGAAGGTCGACCATTCGTCGAGGTTCATGATCTTGCCGTCGTCGTCGATCTCAACGTCGAGCCGCGAGACGATGTCGCGCGAGGAGACGCCGACCTCGACCGTGTAGGTGCCGCCCTCCACATGCCAGTCGTCGAACCGCTCCGACCAGTAGGCGAAGGCGCGGTCGTCCAGCGCGATGGTGACGCTCTTCGACTCGCCGGGTTCGAGCGCGACCTTGGCGAAGCCCTTGAGCTCGTGCACCGGGCGCGCGACCTTGGCCTTCGGCGGGGCCACGTAGACCTGCACGGTTTCGGCGCCGGCCACATCGGAGGTGTTGGTCACGGTCACAGTCACCTCGGCGGTGCGCGGACCGGTCTTGGCCACGGTCGCGTCGTGCACGTCGAACGTGGCGTAGGACAGGCCGTAACCGAACGGATAGGTGACCTGCTTGCGGAAGGTGTCGTAGTACCGGTATCCGACGAACACGCCCTCGCCGTAATCGACGTGGCTCTCCTCGCCCGGCCAGTTCATGGCGGACGGATCGTCGTTCACATCGTCGATGATGGTCTGCGCGAGTTTGCCGGACGGGGTTTCGTCGCCGAAGATCACGTCGGCGAGCGCCGCGCCGCCGGCCTGTCCCAACAGCCAGGTCTCCAGGATCGCCTTGGCGCGGCCCCGCCACGGCATCGAGACCACGGAACCATTCGACAGCACGACCGCCACGTTCGGGTTCGCGGCGGCCACGGCATCAAGTACCTCGACCTGCTTGGCGGGGATGTCAAGCGTGGTGCGGTCGAAGCCTTCGGACTCGTAGGCGGAGGGCAGGCCGAGGAACAGCAGTACGACGTCGGCCTGCTGGGCGGCCGTCACGGCCTGCTCGGTCAGCGCCGGGTCCTGCGCCGCGTCGTCCAGCGTGAAGCCGGGGGCGAAGTCGGCCGCGACGCCGCGCTCCTCGAGCGCGTCGAGGAAGCTGGTGAGCTTGGTCGGGTTGATCAGCGAGGAGCCGGCGCCCTGGTAGCGCGGCGTGCGGGCGAATTCGCCGATGACGGCGATCTTGGCGCCCTTGGCGACCGGCAGGGTGGCGTCCTCGTTCTTGAGCAGCACCATCGATTCGACGGCGGCCTGGCGGGCGACCTCGTTGTGGGCGTCCACGTCGTACCGGTAGCCGTCCCGGCTCATGGCCGGGCGGGCCTTGGTGACCAGGTCGATCATGCCCTGGGCCATCTCGTCCAGCTGGGTGGCGGGGATGCGCCCGTCCTTGGCGGCGGCCACGATCTGGTTGTCGGTGTTGCTCGGCGGCATCTCCAGGTTCAGACCGGCGTTGAGTGCGGCCACACGGTCGCTGACCGCGCCCCAGTCGGACATGACGATGCCCTTGAAGCCCCATTCGCCGCGCAGCACGTCGGTGAGCAGCCAACGGTTCTGCGAGGAGAACACGCCGTTGATCTTGTTGTACGAGCACATGACGGTCCACGGCTGGGCGGTTTTGACGATGTATTCGAAGGCCGGCAGATAAATCTCGCGCATGGCGCGCGGGGAGATCGTGGCGCTGATGCGCAGACGGTCGGTCTCCTGGTTGTTGGCGGCGAAGTGCTTCAGCGAGGTGCCCACGCCCTTGGACTGCACGCCCTTGACGATGCCGACGGCGGTGTGGCCGGCCAGGTACGGGTCCTCGCTCCAGTATTCGAAGCAGCGGCCGCCGAGCGGGTTGCGCTTGATGTTGACGCCGGGGCCGAGGATGACGGCCACCTGCTCCTGGATGCATTCCTCACCCATCGCCTCGCCGACGCGCTCGACGAGTTCCGGGTTCCACGAGCAGGCCATGCCGGCCGCCGGCGGGAAGCAGGTGGCGGGCACGTTCTCCTCGACATCCATCGATTCGGTGTTCTGGGCCTTGCGCAGGCCGTGCGGACCGTCGGTGATGGTGTAGTTCGGCAGGCCCTTGGCCGCCACATTGCCCAGACTCCACGGGTTGGTGCCGCTGGTCAGCGCGGCCTTCTCCTCAAGGGTCAGGTCGTTCACGGAGGGATAGTCGCTCATCGGTTTCGCTCCTTCTGGTTCGGGCCGACATATTGTCGTTTTGCAGCATCCTCTTCGATTACCGCGACCGTCGGCCATTCATCACTTGAATTACCTACCGGTCGGTAGGCATTAATATAGCACCATGCGACACCACTCGCAACCGCGGCCGTCGCATGGTAATGTCGCCGTTATCGAACCATTCGGTCGGTAGACATTGACGACGCGGCACGGTCGAATCGACGCCGCGCCGCACCCCGACGCGACACGCGACCGCACCCATATACGCGGCACCCGGCGATGCGCAACCCCTACATCGCATCGACATCGTCCCGTCGTGCGACATCCGCCACACCGCCGACCGACACGACGAAGGAGATGCCATGCCACACCGCGACCCGGAACGGTTGAGCCAGATCGAACGCACCGCGGCTGAACTGTTCGGACGGTCCGGATACTACGCCACGTCGCTGCAGTCGCTCGCCGACGCGGTAGGCCTGACCAAGGCAGGACTGCTGCACTACGTCGGCAGCAAGGACAACCTGCTGACCCTGGTCATGCGCGACGTGTACGACGCCGACGCCATGGCCAAGCTCGGCGCGGACGGCAACGACCAGCCCGTCGGAACGGTGTCGTTGCCCGGATACCTGCGCGACATCGTGGCCCAGAACGCCGAGCGCCCGCATCTGGTCCGGCTGTTCACGATGCTCAACACCGAAACCCTCAACCCGGACCACCCGGCGCGCCAGTACTTCCAGGACAGGGAGCGGCTGCTGGAGCATCTGGCGGACAACCCCTGTTGGCGGATTCCCGAAGGCGTGGACGTCCACGCTACACTCAACGCGGCGATGATGGCCATGGACGGTATCCAGATCAAGTGGCTGCGCGAGCCCGACCGCGACCTGGTGGCGATGTGGAAGCAGATCGAACCGGCATTGTTCCCCGAAACAATCTGGGGCCCGATCGACTGAGCCGACCTCTCCCGCCACCACTCCCGGATTCCCCTCACCATAACCCTCGACCCCAACACGCCCGGCTTGTACGGACTCTGACACTTTTGTGACCGTGATGCAAGTCCAAGAACGTTGATTTTCCAACGATTCTGCGAGATAGTTCAGAGTCACGATGTGTCAGAGTCCGTACAGGCCGGGCGTGTTTCGGAAAGTCCGGGGATCAGGCGGAGCCCATGGGCAGGAAGATGGCCATCGAGAGCACGAACATCACCACCACGCCCACGATCATCGGGACGCTGGTGCGGCGGATGATCTCGAACGGGCTCTTCTTGACCGTGCCGGAGACGATCATGATGACGCCGGCCACCGGCGAGAGCTCGCGCAGCAGGTTGCCGGCCAGGCTCATCGGAATCGTCACGGCGAGCACGTTGATGCCCGCCGCGGCCGCCAGCGGAATCATCAGCGGCACCATCGCGAAGAACAGCGCTGTGCCGGAGCCCGACAGGATCACGATCAGCGCGGTCAGGCCGACGAGCAGCAGCGGCAGGACGAAGCCGAGCCCGCCACCCTGGATGCCGGTCATCGCGTTCTGCAGCGCGTCGATCAGGCCGATCGACTGCAGACCGACCACGAACACCGACGCCGCGACCAGCAGGGCCACAACCGGCATCGCACCGCCCATGCCCTTGAAGAAGGACTCAGTGTCATCCAGGGTCTTGCGGGCATCGCGCGTGCGGACGAACTCGCAGATGATCGCGATGACGAAGGACAGGATCGAAGCCAGCTGCACGCTGATGTCAATGTCGAATCCGGTGATGGAGGTGATGGCGAACACGACCAGCAGCATGATGATCGGCAGCAGCGGCAGGATGCCGTAGACGGTGCGGTACAGCGCGCCCCCGGTGATCTGCTTGACCTCGGCCAGCTCGATCTGACCGTCGTCGGTGACGGCCACCCGACCCAGCCGCTCGTCGCGCCGGTCCATGAACCGCTGCCAGAAGTAATGCGCCACGGCCATGGCGAACAAGGTGGGGATGGAGACCAGTACGTGGTACCGGAATACGTATTCGCTGGCGGTGATGCCGGCGAACTGCGCGGTTTCGGCCAGCTCGGCGGAGATGGCGATGTTGTCCGACCCCAACGGCGTGGGCATGACGGTGGCGCTGGTGGCCACCACGGCCGCGGCGCTCAGCGTGCTCATGCCCGCCTGACGCAGCACGGGGAACAACGTGGCCAGCAAGATGATCGACAGGTTGGAGGCGCTGGGGATGACCAGCGAGAGCAGATTGCCCAGCAGGAACGTGATCGGCACGAGCACATACGCCGACTTGATATGCCCCAGCGGCTTGGATAATACGCTGACCGTGACCTCGTTGGCGCCGATCCTGGACATGTAGGCGGTGTAGCCGCCCAGGATCAGCATGACGAAGCCCGCGGAGGTCAGGGTGGAGACGAACTGGTCACCCACCACCTTGAACGGGTCGAGCCACGCCACGCCACTGGACGCGAAGTCCGAGAACGCGATCGGCCGGCCCATGGCCATGGCCACGTACATCAGCAGGATGCCGATCAGAAACAACGAGATCTTGATGTCCATCTTCTTGATGAGCATGAAAACCACCGCGGCGACCGCGACCACGGCCACCAGGACCATCACGATATCCATGTTCTTCTTCTTTCTTCTGCCTCGGTGTATTCCGGTCGTCATCGACCGGTGCCGCCGCTACGACGATGTGCCGCGGAGGTTCCGACCGTCCGTGGACCGCTGTCGGATACCGAGGTGCCAACGTTATGGAAAGAGGGCCGACCCGGTCACCCGGGCCGACCCATATGGGAGAGAGGGAAGGAAAGTATCTAGTTGACCGCTGCTATCACGCTCCCATCGGCAGGAAGACGATCATGGACAGGATGAACATGATCACGACGCCGGAGATCATCGGGACGCTGGTGCGGCGGACGATCTCGAGCGGGCTCTTCTTGGTGGTGCCGGCGACGATCATGACCACGGCGGAGACCGGGGACACGGCGCGCAGCAGGTTGCCGGCCAGGCCCATCGGGATGGACACGGCGAGCACGTTGATGCCGGCGGCCGCGGCCAGCGGGACCATCAGCGGCACCATCGCGAAGAACAGCGCGGTGCCGGAGCCGGACAGGATCACGATCAGCGCGGTCAGGCCCACGAGCAGCAGCGGCAGGACGAAGCCCATGCCGGAGCCCTGCATGCCGGTCATCGCGTTCTGCAGCGCGTCGATCAGGCCGATCGACTGCAAGCCGACGACGAACACGGAGGCGGCCACCAGCAGGGCCACGATCGGCATCGCGCCGCCCATGCCCTTGAAGAACGCCTCGGTGCCGTCCAGCGTGGCGCGGCCGTTACGGCTGCGGATCAGCTCGCACACAATGGCGATGACGAAGGACAGGATCGAGGCCAGCTGCACGCTGATGTCGATCTTGAGGCCGGTGATGGAGGTGATGGCGAACACCACGAGCAGCATGATGATCGGCAGCAGCGGCAGGATGCCGTACACCACACGGTACAGGGTGCCGCCTTCGATCTCCTTGACCTCGGCCAGCTCGATCTCGCCGTCGTCAACCATGGCGGCGCCGCCGCGCTTGTCCATGAACCGCTGCCAGAAGTAGTGGATGATGGCCATCAGCAGCAGGGTCGGGATGGAGACGAGCGCGTGGTAACGGAACACGTACTCGCTGGAGGTGATGCCGGCGAAGGCCTCGGTGTTGGCCAGTTCGGCCGCGATCGCCACGTTGTCCGAACCCAGCGGGGTCGGGATGATCGTGGCGGTGGTGGCCACGACGGCCGCGGCGCTCAGCGTGCTCATGCCCGCCTGACGCATGACCGGGTACAGGGTGGCCAACAGGATGATGGCCAGGTTCGAGGCGCTCGGCACGACCAGCGAGAGCAGGTTGCCCAGCAGGAACGTGATCGGCACGAGCACATACGCCGACTTGATGTGGGCCAGCGGCTTCGAGAGCACGCTGACGGTGACGTCGTTGGCGCCGATCTTGGACATGTAGGCGGTGTAGCCGCCCAGGATCAGGATGATGAAACCGGCGGAGGTCAGGGTGGAGACGAACTGGTCACCCACCACCTTGAACGGATCCAGCCACGCCACACCACTGGACGCGAAGTCCGAGAACGCGATGGGCTTGCCCATCAGCATGGCGACATACATCAGCAGGATGCCGATCAGGAACAGTGAGATCTTGATGTCCATCTTCTTGATGAGCATGAACACCACCACGGCGACCGCGGCGATGGCCACGAGGTACATCACGATATCCATGAGTCCTCTTTTCCTTTCTTTCTCTTATTGCATTGTGCGTTCGAAACGGGGAACGCGCGTCGGCGGTGTTCGTCCACCGCCGGCGCGCTCACCGTATCAATCGCACTGCGCCATGCGCTCCATGAACCAGGCGCAGAATCGTTCGGAGTCGACGCCCGTGGTCACGGTGGCGTTCGGCTCGTGCTTGAGGTAGCCCTTGAGATCGGCCACGGTGCAGCCGGCGGTCAGGGAGCCGGCCAGCTCGACGTCGACGTAGGTCTCCTGCATCGTGAACAGGTCGGGCTGCAGCATGCAGGCGACCGCGCAGGAGTCGTACATCTTCAGACCGGTGCCGAAGCTGCGCTTGCGGTAGCGCTGGAACAGGTCGTGGGACATCAACCCCACCTTGCCCATGTCCTTGAGCTTGGCGGTCTGCTCCGGCGGGATCACGGTGCCCAGGCCCGCGTCGAGCGTGGCCATGGTGATCTTGAGTCCGGAGTCGAGCACGATCTTGGCCGCTTCGGGGTCCACGTAGATGTTGAACTCAGCCATGACGCCCTTGTTGCCACGGGTCACGGAGCCGCCCATCAGCACGATCTCCTTGATCTGCGGCTTGACCTCGGGGTAGACCTTGAGCAGCAGGGCGATGTTGGTCAGCGGGCCGATCGGCATGATGGTAATCGGCTCTTCCGCGGCCATCAGGACATCGCGCATGGCCTCGACGGCGTTCTTTTCCAGCAGCAGCTCGGTCTTGGGCTCGGGGAAGTCGAATCCCTCCATGCCGGTGGCGCCGTGGATGTCGCTGGCGTCCTCGGGCTGGCGGATCAGCGGGGCCGCGGCGCCCTTGGCGACCGGAACGTCCTTGCCGTAGTAGGCGAGCAGCTTGAGCGCGTTGCCGGTGGTGGCCTCGATGCCGACGTTGCCGGCCACCGTGGTGATGAGTTTGACGTCCAGTTCCGGCGCGTACAACGCAAGCGCGATGGCGACGGCGTCGTCGATGCCCGGATCGGTGTCGATGATCAGTGGAGTTGGCTTCATTGCTCCTCTTTTCTCGTACCTCGTATGGTGAATGTGGTTGATGGCCGTTGGGCGGCACCGTCAGGACACAAGCGCCGCGTCGAGAAACGTGGACCTCATCGCCTCGACGGACTCGTGGCTCTCCCCCGGCGACGGCTGCGCCGGATCCACGAATCTCACCATACCGCTGCCCAGTTCGGGCGTCGGACGGCGGATGAAGCCTTTGCTTTCGTAGAATCGTTCCTTCCCAGGAGTCGACATCAGACCGACGTAGGCATGCTCGCAGCAGCGGGAACGCACGTGCATGATCAGCGCGTCCAGAATCATGGAGCCGATACCGAGGTGACGGTATTCGGGCAACACCACCAGGTCCTTGATGAAGAAGGCGATGCGGCCGTCACCGACCAGACGTCCGATACCGGCGGGAACACCATCGACATACGCCACGACGGAACACAGGCCGCCGTCCAGCGCCGCCTGTACGTCCTCGCGTTCATATCGGTGGAAATCCGCCGTGGCACGCACGCTCTCGTAGATGTCTACGGTGAGCGCATCGTACCGAACCGATATCTGCATCTTCCGAACCTCCGCGTTGAGCGTTCGTCAGCTGATGTAACGTTTCATCAACCAACACCAGTTATGCTACATCGTTTTATCAGTACTGTAAACACGGCGCGTCGCCGCATCGGCCGAACCCATTCGCAACACCAATAGTCCACCCAACACGCCCGGCCTCTGCGGACACTGACACTTTCGTGACCGCGATACAAGTTCAAAACCTTGATATTTCAACGTTTTCAAGAATGCATCAGAGTCACGAAGTGTCAGAGTCCGCAGAGGCCGGGCGTGTTGAAGCAATTGTGTCACAGTCCACACAGGCCGGGCGTATCGTGCGCACATCTGGACCCGACTGCCACGCCGAAGGCCCACCGCGTGCACCGCCGTGGAACCGGCATCTGCCACATTGCATGCCATACCCATGACCGCCCTTCACTGACCGCGTCCACCTTGACGCCGAAGCATGGGCACCATCATGGCATATCCCGGATTTGAACACGCCAACCGTCAGCGTGCCTGCGGCGCCACCCCGACCGAGCCGCGCTGCACGAACACCGTGGGGATCCGCCGGTTCTCCGCACGGCGTTTCCGCTTGGCACCGATCCTGGCCAGCAGCATCTCCACCCCCTGCCGGCCCATGTCGGCCGTCTGCTGCGAGATGATGGCGACCTGCGGACTCATCAAGCGGAACGCGTCGATATCGTCGAACGACACCACGGACAGGTCCTCCCCCACATCCATGCCGCGGTCGTGGAGCAGGCCGATCAGCGCAATCGCATCCGGCGAGTACGCGCAGAGCATCGCCGTCACGCCCTCCGCCAACAGCGCCATCAACGCGTCCTTGCGTGAACGGAACGAATTGTCGCAGTCCACAACAACCGCACCATCCTCCCCCAGCAGTTCGCCCGCAATGGCGCGGAACGCCGTCTCACGCTCGTTCACGTTGACCGACCCCAGCGAGGAATGCGCCACGAACCCCACACGCCGGTGCCCCAGCTGGCGCAACGTATCCACCGCGCTCTCAATGCCCGGATACGGATCCGAAACCACCGACGGCACCGTATCGAGCCCCTCCACGGTACGGTCGACGAACACCAACGGCAGGTCGCGGTCGATGATCGACCTGATACCCGGGGAATCGGCGCCCTCCGGCACCACGATGGCGCCATCGATGCGCTGGCCGAGCAGCGTGGTGATGAACGCGTCCTGCCGCTGCACATCCTCGGCGGACGTGCCGATCAGCGTGCTGTACCCCTTCTCGTACAGCTGCTCCTCCATCGAGGAGACCAGATCGGCAAAGAACGGGTTGCGGATATCCGGCACCAGCAGACCCACCGTTCTGGACTCGGACAGGCGGATGCCCTGCGCCCTGGAATCCGGCACATAGCCCAACTCGTCCACGGTCCTGCGCACCAGCGCCTTGGTCTCGTCGGAGAAACGCCCTTTGCCATGCAGAATCTGCGAGACAGCCGTAATCGACACCCCCGCTTTTTGGGCCACATCACGTATCGTCGCGAAAGCCATCAGTCCCCTTCCTCATCGTCTACAACAGCTTACCCCCAAAACATCGTGCGCATACGGCACTTCCTTAATCGTTTTACCCTACGCGCACATACGGGTGCCGGATACGGCGCGACGTCCGCCGCGGCCGCATGCGCATGCGGCTTCGACGGACGTCGCGTTGCCAAGAGCGCTGCACCCGGTCCGGCGTGCGGCCGGCCCGGATCAATCGAGCTCGATGGCGCCGGTGTACAGCTGGTAGTACTCGCCCTTCTTCTCCAGCAGCTCCTCGTGGGTGCCGCGCTCGATGATGCGGCCGTGGTCGAGGACCATGATCACGTCGGAGTTGCGGATGGTGGACAGGCGGTGGGCGATGACGAAGACCGTGCGGCCCTCCATCAGCGCGTCCATGCCGGCCTGCACGACGGCCTCGGTGCGGGTGTCGATCGAGGAGGTGGCCTCGTCCAGGATCAGGCACGGCGGGTTCGCCACGGCGGCGCGGGCGATGGAGATCAGCTGGCGCTGGCCCTGCGACAGGCCGGAGCCGTCGCCCTTGAGCACCGTGTCATACCCCTGCGGCAGCATGCGGATGAAGCTGTCGGCGTTCACCAGCTCGGCCGCCTTGATGCACTCCTCGCGCGTGGCGTCCGGATTGCCGTAGCGGATATTGTCCATCACGGTGCCGGTGAACAGGTTCACGTCCTGCAGCACGATGCCGAGGGACCGGCGCAGATCCTGCTTGCGGATGCTCTTGACGTTGATGCCGTCGTAGAGGATCTGGCCCTCCTGGATGTCGTAGAAACGGTTGATCAGGTTGGTCACCGTGGTCTTGCCTGCGCCGGTGGCGCCGACGAGCGCGACCTTCTGGCCCGGCTCGGCGAACCAGGTGATGTCGTGCAGGACCGGCTTGTCGGGGTTGTAGCCGAAGGTCACGTTGGTGAAGCGCACGTCGCCGCGCAGCAGCGTAAGCCTGCCATCGGGCGAGGTGACGGCGTTCTCGCGCGCATCCATCGCGATCTCATACGCGCGGCCCTTCAAGGTCTTGGCGTAGTTCAGCGAGCGGGTGCCATCATCGCTGGCCTCGCGCTTCCAGGCCCAGTGATGGGTCGGACGCAGGGTCTCGGTCATCGTGCGGCCGTCGGAGGCCAGCTCCACGTTGACCAGGCGCACGGTGCCCTTGTCGCTCTCCGGCGGCTCGTCCATCAGCGCGAAGATGCGGGAGGCGCCGGCCAGGGCCATCATAACCATGTTGAACTGCTGGGAGACTTGGCCGATCGGGTTGGTGAACGACCGGGCGAGGGTTAACAGCGAGATCAGCGCGCCGACGGTCAGGTCGCCCGTGCCGGACAGGCCGAAGTTGCCCACGCCGGCCAGCGCCATCGCGCCGCCGACCACGGCCAGCAGGATGTACAGCAGATAGCCCATGTTGTTGACCACCGGCATCGTGATGTTGCCGTAGATGTTGGCCTGGGCGCTGGCATGGAACAGCTCCTCGTTCTTGGCGTCGAACGTGGCGGCGGTGGCCGGCTCGTGGTTGAAGACCTTGATGACCTTCTGCCCGTTGACCGACTCCTCCACGAAGGCGTTGACCTCGCCGAGGGACTGCTGCTGCTTGAGGAAGAAGCGGCCGGAGCGGCCGACGATCACGCGCACGACGCCGAACAGCAGCACGGAGAACGCGAGCACGAACAGCGTGACCGGAACGGACAGCCACAGCATGGAGACCAGTGCGGCGAGCGCGGAGATCGAGGACTGGAACATCTGCGGGAACGACTGGCTGATCGCCTGGCGCAGCGTATCGGTGTCGTTGGTGTAGCGGCTCATGATGTCGCCGTGCTCGTGCGTGTCGAAGTACTTGATCGGCAGCAGCTGCTGGTGGGCGAACATCTCGTCGCGGATCTCCTTGAGCACGCCCTGCTCCACGTTGACCAGGAGCCATTGGGTGAGCCAGGAGCAGAAGGTGCCGACCGCGTACAGGCAGGCCATGGTGGTCAGCACCTGGATCAGCGGGGCCCAGTCGGGGTTGTCGAGACCCACGATCGGCAGGATGTAGTCGTCGATCAGCGACTGCAGGAACAGCGCGGATCCAGCCTGCGCGGCCGCCGACACCAGGATGCAGACCACCACGATGGCGACCTGGATCTTGAATTTGAAGATGTAGCCGAACAGGCGCTTGATGGTGCCCGGCGCCGCCTTGGTGCGCTTGAGCAGCGGGCTACGATCGCTGAATTTCTCTTCAGCCATGCGTTGCACGTCCTTCTTGCTTGCGTTCTTTTCGGTTGCGGTGGAAGCGGTCTGCGTCATCACTCCTCACCCGCCTTGTTCTGGGTCTGCGACTCGTAGATCTCACGGTATTCGTCGCAGGTCTGGAGCAGTTCCTCATGTGTGCCTCTGGCGATGATGCGGCCGGCGTTCATCACCAGGATCAGGTCGGATTCCTCGACCGACGCCACGCGCTGGGCGATGATGATCTTGGTGGTGTCCGGGATCTCGTGGTGGAAGGCCTCGCGGATCAGCTTGTCGGTCTTGGTGTCGACGGCGCTGGTGGAGTCGTCCAGGATCAGGATCTTCGGCTTCTTCAGCAGGGCGCGGGCGATGCACAGACGCTGGCGCTGACCGCCGGAGACGTTGGTGCCGCCCTGTTCGATGTACGTGTCGTACTTCTTCGGGAACTCCTGGATGAAGCCGTCGGCCTGCGCGAGCTGGCAGGCGTGGCGGATCTCCTCGTCGGTGGCGTCCGGGTTGCCCCAGCGCAGGTTCTCGGCGATGGTGCCGGAGAACAGGATGTTCTTCTGCAGCACCATGGCCACCTGGTCGCGCAGGGTGACCAGATCGTAGTCACGCACGTCGACGCCGCCGACCTTGAGCGAACCCTTGGAGACGTCGTACAGGCGCGGCACGAGCTGCACGAGGCTGGACTTGGCGGAACCGGTACCGCCGACGATGCCGACGGTCATGCCGGATTCGATCTTCAGGTCGATGTCGTCGAGCACGGGCTTCTCGGAGCTGTCGGAGTAGCGGAAGGTCACGTGATCGAATTCGATCGAGCCGTCCTTGACCTCCGTGACCGGGTTCTCATGGTCGCGCACGGTGCTGATCTCGTTGAGCACCTGGCAGATGCGTTCGGCCGAGGCGCGCGAGATGATGACCATGACGAAGATCATGGAGATCATCATCATGCTCATGAGGATCTGCAGCGCGTAGGTGACCAGCGCGGTCATGTCGCCGGTGGTCAGGCCGAGCGCCGGATCGTTGCCGGAGGCCACGATCTGCTGCGCGCCGACCCAGGAGATGACGATGAGGGCCGTGTAGATGCACAGGTTCATGGCCGGGGCGTTGAAGCTCAGGATCTTCTCGGCGCGGACGAAGTTGTTGTAGATCGTCTCGGAGATGCCGCCGAACTTGCGGTCCTCATGCTCCTCGCGGTTGAACGACTTGACCACGCGGATGCCCTGCAGGTTCTCGTCCACCACGTTGTTCAGCTCGTCGTAAGTGTGGAACACACGCTCGAAGATCGGGTGCACGTAGGCGGCCAGGCCGATGAGCACCACGGCCAGGATCGGGATGATCACGAGGAACACCAGCGAGATCTCCTTGCTGATGCGGAACGCGAAGACCCAGGAGACGATCATCATGACGGGGGCGCGCACGGCGGTGCGCACGATCATCATGTAGGCGTTCTGCAGGTTGGTCACGTCGGTGGTGAGCCTGGTGATGATCGAACCGGTGGAGAACCGGTCGATGTTCGTGAAGCTGAAGCCCTGCACCTGTGCGAACAGGTCGTGGCGCAGGTTCTTGGCGAAGCCGGCGGCGGCGATGGCCGCGTACTTGCCGGCCAGGAACCCGCATACCAGCGAGACCAGCGCGCACAGCAGCAGGATCAGGCCGAATTTGAGGATGGCCGGCATGTTGCCGCCGGTGATGCCCTCGTCGATCAGCGTGGCCATGACGGTCGGGATGGCGATCTCGAGGATGCCTTCGACCAGCACGAACGCGGGGGCCAGCAGGCTGGATGTCTTGTATTCGCGCAGGCTTCTGCCCAGCGTCCGGAGGATATGCTTCGGACGCTCCTGCGACTGGTCCACGGCCGGCTGCGACGTCTCGTCGACGGCTGCGGTGGTGGCTGTCATATCGTTTCCGTTCCTTCCTGTGTTGATGATGTCGATGCGGTTGCGGCGGCCCCGGTCCGTCTGCCGGCGGTCTCCTGCGCATCCCCGGGCTCCCCCGGCCTCGCGCATTCCCAGCCGACCATGCCGGTGGCCGCAAGATTGCGTTTCATATGGTCCAGCAAGTCGAGCAGCTGCGATACCTCCGCATTGCTCATCCCGCCCAGCAGCACCTGTTCCATACGCGAGGCGTTGTCCCGCAACGCCTCGGCGATGGCGCGCGCCTTGTCTGTAAGGACGATCTTGCGCAGTCTGGCGTCATAGTCCACCGACCGGCGCTCGATCAGGCCCTTCTTCTCCATCAGGCCCAGCACGCGCGATGCGGTGGATCGGGTGATGGAGAAGCGCTGCTCGATGTCGTACTGGAAGATGTCCCGGTCCCGGTGCCGTTCGAGGTACACGATGATATGCGTGTTCCCGCCGGTGGCGATGCGCGCCTCCTGCGGCATCGTGACCGCCAAATACCGATTGATCATGTTGTGCAGCGAGCGGATCTCGATACTGGGGCGCGTGCGTTCCAGCACCGCGGCCAGCTCAGGGTCGGCCCACTGCCTCAGGGATTCCATCGTCTGCGCTTCACCCCCTTCCTTTCAGTTCACTGTGGTAACCGAACGGTTAGCATATTATGAAGCATATACAACTGTTGCATATACAACATTCGGCGTGTCGCCATCGACGCCTCAGCACCCCTCCGCGTGCCGCCGCCCCGCACCGGTCGATTCACGCTTTCGCCCCCTCGGAAAAGTTGTGAATCCGAACCGCACCATACACAACATCCGCGGAACAACCGAATACCGGTATTCCGCGGATGTTGCGCTTGAATCGATCACTAGGCCGATTCACGGTTTTGCGAAGACGAAAACCGTGAATCGTCTTACCCTATTCAGCACCGGTCATAGCTGAACCGACGGATGTCGGCCAGCGTCCGCAGGCTCTCCTCCCGCCAGGTCATGCACACCGGGAAGACGTGCCCCAGGCTGTCGTGCCGGGCGGGCTTCCAATCGTGCAGCTCGAAGTCGGTCCCCTTGCGCGCCAGCGCCGTGGCGAGCGCCAGCGTCTCGGCCTGGATGAAGTCGTCGGCGCTGGTCAGCAGGAACAGCGGCGGCAGATCCACGTTCGCCACGATATCCGGCGCGGTCAGGAAATCCGGATCGGCTGCGTCCAGTCCGGCGAAGAACCCCGGACCAAGCGTGGATTCCAGGTTCTTGCGCTCAGTGCCGTAGGCCACGCCCCGCCCGGCGGCCCGCTCCGGCGAGGCCAGGCCGTAGACGCCGCAGACGAGTGCGCCGCCCTTGAACCCGATGCCGGACGCCTGCCCGATGCCGAAGGCCTCGGCCGCGCGCCCGCTGTTCTCGATCGCCAGCGTCAACAGGGCCAGGGCGCCGCCGGCGGAGTCGCCGGTGATGAACACGGCGTTCGGATTGACCGGGTAGTCGGCCAGGTGCGCCTTCAGCCAGCGCAGGGCGGCCTGGACGTCGGCCAGTTGGCCCTTGAGATCGGTCTGCGGTGCCGGCCGGTAGTTCAGGGAGACGACGGCGAAGCCCTGCTGCGCCAGATGCGTGTTGAAGTTGCGGTTGAGCTCCTTGTATCCGTAGCAGAAGCCGCCGCCGTGGATGTCCACGTACACCGGCGTGACGTTGCTCATGCGCACGGCCGCCTCATGCGGCAGGTAGATGTCGAGCAGATGCCCGCGCACCTGCCTGACCGTGGCATCATACCCGCCGTCCGGCAGGTAGGGGATGTCCGCGACGACATCGACGTCCTCGGGGTCGTGCCACCGCTCGGTGCGCGGATGGTCGTAGCGTATGGTCTCGCAGCGCGAGGTCAGGATCGCGGCGGCCACAGTCGGGTCCACCCCGTCCAGATCGCCGTCGATCTCGGTCCACCGCTCGGCGTCCTTCAACACCTGCTCGTCGTACTTGCTCAGGTCTCGTTGTATCGTCATCGACATCCCTTTCACTCAGACCACGGTGAACGTGGCGCGCTTGAGGTCCTCGCGGCGGCTCGAATGACCGATCAGCAGTTCGAACTCGCCGGGTTCCACGATGCGGCGCGCGTCCGGATCCACGATCGTGCAGTCGGCCACCGGGATGTTGAACGTGACGGTCGCGCTCTCGCCGGGCTGCAGCTCGACGCGGCGGAACGCCTTGAGCTCGCGGTCGGTCCAGCTGTACGAGGTCACCAGGTCACCGACGTAGGCCTGCACGACCTCGACGCCCGGACGGTCGCCCGTGTTGGTCAGCGTGACCGAGGCGCGCACGGTGCCGTCGGTGCTGAACGGGGTGTCTGCGCCGTCGATGACGACCTCGCCGTATGCGAAGGTGGTGTAGGACAGGCCCTCGCCGAACGCGAACGCCGGATCCTGCGTGAGGTCGGCGTACCGGTTGCCGTGCTGGCCGCGGATCTGGTTGTAGTACACCGGCAGCTGGCCCGCATGACGCGGGAAGGTGATCGGCAGTCGACCACTCGGCTCGGTCCGGCCGAGGATAATCTCGGCGATGGCGCGGCCGCCCTTCATGCCCGGGCTCGGCGCCCACAACAGCGCGGAGACGCCCTCGGCCGGGGCCATGTCCACAACCACGCCGTTGGTGCCGATCACCGAGGCCGGCAGCACCATCGGCTTGGAGCTCATCAGCACGACGACGAACGGCTTGCCGGTCTCCCTCGCGACGGCGGCGAGCGCATCGATCAGCGCGTTCTGTCCGCCCAGCAGCTCCAACGTGGCGGTCGAGCAGGTCTCACCGATCATCTGCATGACGTCGCCGACCACGGCCACGATGAGGTCGGAACGCCGCGCGTTCTCGACCGCCTCGTCGAGCAGGGCTTGGTCGAAGGCGGCGGAGACGCCGACCTTCGGCCGGGGCTGGCCGTCGGGGAAGGTCTCCCCTTCCGGGTCGGAGATGAGGTCCACGATGTTCGCGCCGCGGGAGTAGGAGACCTCCCAATCCTGCGGCACGAGCGCCTTGAAGCCGTCGAGCACGGTGTCGATCATCTCGCGCGGGTGGCCGTCGGGCATCCAGTCGACCTGACCGGAGTTGCCGGCCCAGTCGCCCAGCTGCATCTGCGCATCGTCGGCGAGCGGGCCGATGACGGCGATGCGTTTGGGACCGTCGGCCTTGGACGGTTCGAACGGCAGTGCGCCGTTGTTCCCGAGCAGCGCCACGGATTCCCGGGCCACCTCCAGGTTGAGCCGCTGGTGTTCATCGGAACCGATGACGGCCTTGATGCGTTCGGCGTCAGGCAGGCGCGGATCCTCGAACAGGCCGAGGCGGAACTTGAGCGCCAGGATGCGGGAGACGGCATCGTCGATCAGCGCCTCGTCGAGCATGCCGGTACGCACGGCCTCGATCGCACCCTCGTAGAACTGCGGCGTGGTCATGACCAGGTCGTTGCCGGCCTTGACGGCGTCGGCGGCCGCGTGCGTGTAGTCCGGCTTGACGTGCTGCTCCCAGACGGAGCGGCCGACGTTGTCCCAGTCGGTGATCAGCGTGCCCTGGTAGTTCCACTCGCCGCGCAGCTTTTCGCTGAGCAGCCAGTGGTTGAATGTGACGGGCACGCCCTCGATGGATTCGTAGCCGAGCATGAACGTGCCGCAGCCCTCCTTGGCCACGCGTTCGAACGGCGGCAGGAACCAGGATTCGAGCTTGCGGTGCGAGAGATCGGCCTCGGAGGCGTCGCGGCCGCCCTGGGTTTCGGAGTATCCGGCGAAGTGCTTGGCGCAGGCCAGGACCGCACCCTTGGGCAGCGGTTCCCCGGCCTTGGCGCCGCCCTGGTAGCCCTTGACGATGGCGGAGGCCAGTTCGCCGATCAGCGTCGGGTCCTCGCCGAAGGTCTCGCCGACACGGCCCCAGCGGGTGTCTCGGGCGATGCACAGCACCGGGGAGAACGTCCAGTGCACGCCGGTGGCGGAGACCTCCTCGGCGGTGGCGCGGCCGGCGGCCTGGACCTTCTCGGGATCCCAGCTGACGGCCATGCCAAGCTGCTCGGGGAAGATGGTGGCGCCCGGCCAGAACGAGTAGCCGTGAATGCAGTCGTCGCCGATCAGCACGGGGATGTTCAGGCGTGTTTTGGTGTCCACGGCCTCCACCACGCGGGGCAGGTCCTCGGGCCTGGTGTGCAGGACCGACCCGACGTGCCGGTTCACAATGAGATCGTCGAGGTCGGCGCTGCGGGCGTCCAGCTGCATCATCTGGCCGACCTTCTCCTCTAGGGTCATGCGGCCGAGCAGGTCCGCGATGCGCTCCTCAACGGGCAGGTCGGGGTTCTTGTAGGGCATGGTGGCTTCATCGGCCATGGCTATCGCCTTTCTCCATCGAACGTATAGGTCCCTTACCGTTCGGCATTATACCCGCGACGACTCATCGACGTTCCGCGTTCAGCCCGGATATCCAGCCGTTGCGCCACGCATCGGACAGGGACCACGGCTCGCGCCCCGGACGCGGGCCGGAACCGTCGCGCAGCCGGCGCAGCTGGTAGCTCCAGAAGATGTGTCCGGCGCCGGCGTCCCACGTCCGCCGCTGCATCGCGGCGAGGTCGCGGTAGATCCGGTCCTCGGCCGATTGCCGTTCCGACGGTTCGGCGCGGCCCGCCGCACGCCCCGCCGTCGCGTTCGCCAGACTCCACTCCCCCACAACCACCGGCGTATGCCGCGCCGCACGGCGGATCCGCCGCTCGTTCCATCGGACATACGCGCGGTACGCCCACATCGTATGCACCGGACAGAACGCGTCGAGTCCGACCAAATAGATATGCGTGTCCAGCATCACGTTGCGCATCCCCTCGCGCACGAACCAGTCGCCCCACGCGCCCAGCCGAAACCCGTCGTGGAACATGATGACAGCCTCCGGCCGCAGCACGCCGCGCAGCCGGCGGTACGACTCCCGGTAGAACGCCTTGAGGAAACGCATCGGCACATGCCCGCTGCCGTGCGCCTCCGCCGCGTCGCGGGCGGCGCCGGTTGAGGACGCGGTGCGGTAGACCAGCCAGCTGACCGGCTCATTGAGCACCTCGATGCCGAACAACGCCGGATCGTCGCGATACCGTGCAGCCAGCCGGGTCAGTACGTCCAACGCGAACCCGACGGCCTTCGGACTGCGGTGCCAACGGCACACACCGGTCAGTCCGCCGTTGTCGTACCCGTTCTGCGAGCCGGGCACGGTATGCAGGTCGATGAGGACCTTGAGTCCGGTGGCGTTGGCCCAGTCGAACGCACGGTCGAGGAACCCGACGCAGCCGGGATGCCCCGGCACGTCGCCGAAGATGAAATACGGCACCGGGATACGCACCAGGTTGCAGCCGTGCGCGGCGATGGCACGGAAATCGTCGAGCGTGACGTAGGTCTCGCGATGGCGGCGCAGGAGACGGTCGAGGGCGTCCGACGGCATGGTCCGGTGCATCCAGATCTCGTCGGCTTCGCCGCTGGCGCGGAACAGCCCGGGCGTCATCCAGCGTTCCAGCACCAGCCAGTTGCCCAGATTCACCCCGCGGATCGGTTCGTCGAAGCCCAGCGCCACCCCATCACCTCCATCCCGTGCAACATTCCCTCCCATCATCGCACACCGGCGCCGCTTCGGAGCGGCCTCGATCTCACCAACCCCCTTACCCGGTACATATACGGACTCTGACACATTCGGCCCTTTCTCTCTCCCGGACAACCGCGGAATTCCGGGGTTTTCGGGAATGGTTCACAGTCACGATGTGTCAGAGTCCGGGAACACCCCCCCTGTGACCGTGATCTATCGCAATCGTAATCCATCTTTCAAAACCGCGGAATTCCAGGGGTTTCGGGAATGGATCACGGTCACGATGGATCAGAGTCCGCAGTGTACGACCAGGGGGTACGGACTCTGATCTATTTCCACCGTTAACTTATTCTGAGAACCTTGGAATTCCGGGGTTTTCGGCAATAGATCACGGTCACGATAGATCAGAGTCCGGGAACTGGCCGAATTAACCGACGACGACGGCCAGGTTCCACGGGCCGACGGTCAGGTCGGCGCCGGCCTCGACCTTGTCGCCGGCCTTCGGGGCGCCGGCGAAGGTGACGGTCGGATCGACGGTGCCGTCGGTGGCGATCGTGACCGGGGCCACGACGACCTCGCCGGAGACCGGGCTGGCGAACGTGGCCGGTTCGGCCGAGTAGTTGAGCAGGTAGGTCACGCTCTCACCGGCCTCGTTGAAGCCCTGACGCACCGTGATGGTGCCGGCGAGCGGCAAGCCCGCGTACTCGATGCCGGCGTTGCCGACGGCCTCGCGCATGACGGCGCGGATCGCGTCGGGGGCCAGCAGCGTGCCGATCCATTCCGCGGTGCCCTTGCCGAAGGCGTGACGGGTGATGGCCGCGTAGTCCTTCCACGCGTAGTGGCCGTAGGAGGCGAGCACCTCGGTGCCCTCGTCGGCCTTGAGCAGCTCGATCAGCGAGAGCGCCTCGGTGTCGGGCGTGCCCTCAAGCGCGCCGGAGAAGACGACCGGCACGTTCTTCGGACGGGTGAACTGGTTGTAGCTCATGCCGAACACGTCGGTCAGGTTGTGCGGGGCACGGTCGTGCCAGACGGTCACCTCGTCGTCGGTGACGAACGAGCGCATCGTGGCCACCAGATGGCCGCCGTTGGCGACGAACTCGCGCAGGTTGTCGGTGGTCTCCTGCGGGGTGGCGTACAGCGCCGGGGCCACGATCATCTCGTACTTGGCCAGGCGCTCGGCGGGGGCGTCGACCGGCACGAAATCGCATTCGACGTTGAGCTCGAACAGCGCGTCGTACACGTTGCGGACCACGTCGTTGTACTTCAGGCTCCCGCCGAACGGGAAGCCCGCCTCGATGAGGAACCAGTCGAGCGCCGACAGCGACTCGTTGGAGACCATGATGGCCACCTTGTTGCGCTTCTTCAGGTGGACCAGACGCTCCCCCACCTTCGGGTCGGCGATCTCGTGGCCGAACACGCCGGCCTCGCGGTAGGTCGGGTTCGGCTCCAGGTCGTGGCTCAACAGCCCCTTCCAGTAGGTTTCGAAGGAGTTGTGGATCGAGTGCCAGTGCCAGTATTCCACGCAGTCGGCGCCGGAGGCGAGATGCGAGTAGGCCTGCAGTCGCAGCTGGCCGGGGAACGGCAGCCAGCCGTGCTGGCCCTGGGCCTCGGTCTCAAGCACCAGGTAGTTCGCGCCGTCCTTGGTGGAGCGGGTCATGTCGCCGCCGAAGGCGATCTCCTTGCCGGTCAGGTCGTCCTCAGTCGGGTGGTAGATGTCCACGCCGGTGATGTCCACGCCCCGCGCCGCCTTGAAATGGTCGACGGCCGGCTGCACGCCGAAGGAGTAGCCGCGCCACTCGAAGTCGAAGTTGTGGGTGATGAACTGGTCGGGCTTGGCGTACTCGCGCACGATGTCGGCCTGCCACTTGAGGAATTCGGCCACCTGCGCGCGGCGGAAGCGGTCGAACTCGCCGAGCAGCGACTGGTTGATCGTGCCGGTCACGTCCGGGAAGTCCTCCCAGGCGTTGACGCGGTTGGACCAGTAGTCCAGGCCGAAGCGGGCGTTGAGCTCGTCTAGGTCGTCGTTGAACCTCTCGCGCAGGTACTTGACGAACAGGGCCTGCATGTCCGGGGAGACCGAGTCGTAGTACTTGGTCTCGTTGTCGACCTGATAGCCGATGACGGCCGGATGGTCGGCGACATGTGAGATGAGCTTGCGGATGATGCGCTCCGCGTAGAACCGGTACGTCGGGTTGACGATGTCCATGATCTGACGGGCGCCGTACTTACCCGGGCCGGCCGGGGTGACGGCCAGGACCTCGGGATGCATCTTCACCATCCAGGTGGGCACCGCGTAGGTCGGCGTGCCGACGATCACGTCGATGCCTGCGCGCTGGGCCGCGTCGAGGGCGCGGTCGATATGCGTGAAGTCGAAGACGCCCGGCTGGGGTTCCTCGGTGCTCCAGGTGGATTCCGCGATGCGGATCAGGTTGATGCCGGCCTCCTTCATCATCCGCATGTCTTCATCCACGCGGTCGAGGTTCTTGGGCATGTATTCGTCGTAGTACGCCGCTCCGAACAGGATGCGGTCGGTATGGGTTCGCGCCATGATGTTCTCCTTTGAAAATATGATGCCGTATCCGTTGACGATAGTATCCGAAATTTCCGATCCCGCCGCGGCCCACCATGCATGGGGCCGCGGACGTCGGAAGCCTCCCCGACAGGGGAGGCTTGGGATCATTTGACGTTCTTGATGAGCATGATGAACACGCAGCCGACCAAAGCGAAGCAGATCGCGATCGGGAAGGCGAACACGTAGCCCAGGGCGAGCACGACCGAGCTCATGATCACCGGGCCGAGCATCTGCCCCAGCGTGGTGGCCAGGTTCAGGATGCCCAGGTCCTTGCCGGCCTCCTCCTTGTTCGGCAGCACATCCACCAGCAGCGCCTCGGGTTCGATCCCTCGATCGACTTGTAGTGTTCCGGCAGCAGCACCGCATTGACGATCTGCAATCCGATGCACCACAGGAAACCGAATATAAAGAAGCCGACACCGAATCGCGTCAGGACCGACTTCGGCACCGGACGACCCGTCTCCGGGGAAAGCGACGGATCCTTCGAGGCGGCCTCGACCGCGGCCTCATGCGCCGCCAGCCGCTCCTCCTTGCCCAAAGCAACAGCCTCACTCATCATTGACCTTCCTCTGTCTACATTGACTTGTTGCACCTTCCGGTCGGCGGATAGCCTCGTCGAACATATCTACCAACCATTCGGTAGATACGAGTATATGCGCATGACACAAGGGTTGTCAAGCGACTATCGAATATGTGTTAGACGGCGTTAAATGTTGATATTTCAATGGTTTATAACCATTGAAGCCATGTTTTTAGTTAAAATGTTTAGATGTGTTAGATAAAGTTAGATAAGAAAGGGTCTTCGCACTACCTCGAGTTTCAAAACGACAGGGGCGGAATTCCGCCATTGCGAATCCCGAACCCCGAAGTAGTGCGAACCCCACTCAGCGGTACCGGTCCCAGACCGGCGAGGGGAAGATCATCCGCTCGAAGACCAGCCACTCGTCATACATGTCGATCGGCGGTTCGCGCAACCACCGCAGCTGGATGCCGTCCATCGCCTCGATGCACTGACGCACCACCGGCATCATGGTCTCGTCCCAGGCGCCGACCTCGGGCGGCAGACTCCACGGGAACCGGCTGTAATAGTCCCAGACCGACAGCGGGCGGTTGCGGAAATAGTCATAGAGCGGGTGCTCGGGGTTGAACGCCTCGGACTCCAGCACCATATACAGCTGCACCATCATGCGGCGGGCGGCGTTGTGGCGCACCAGAAACCGCAGATACGCAGGGAACAGCGGGGCTTCGGGATCGCTGCCAGGCAACCCAGAGGCCAGGAAGTCGTCCGGCGTGCCGGAGGCATCGTACACATCAGTGATCAGCAGCTGCAGCAACCCGTCCTTGTTGCCGATATAGTGCAGCAGACCAGGCTGACTCATGCCGACCTCGTCGGCCACATCCTTCAGCGAGATGCCGTTGAACCCCCGTTCGCTGATCAGTTTCGCCGCCGCGCGGGTGATCTCCCCCATCCGCTCCTCAGGCGTCTTGCGTACCCTCTTCTGCTTCACCATGCCGCCCAGTCTAGCGCACCGGGTCAATAAGCCCCGAAAGCATCTCTTTGCGGACTCTGACACATCTCGGCTGTCACAAGCTTCTTCCGTATCCGCGGAATTCCGCGGATTTACCGAAATGGTTCACGGTCACGATGTATCAGAGTCCATAGGAAAAGACCCCGCGGGAAGGACCCCGCAGAGAGAGCCCTCCACCGGGAGAGCTCTCCGTAAGAGGATTCAGTCGGCGGTCTCCATGCCGTCGGTCCGGCCGCCCTTGACCGGGGCGTCCAGACCGGCCGCATGCGCCTTCTTGGCGGCGGAGATCATCAGCTTGATGCGGTTGAGCTGGTTCGCCTCGCTGGCACCCGGATCGTAATCGATCGACACAATGTTGGCCTGCGGATACAGGCGGCGAATCTTGCCGAACATGCCGCGGCCGGTCACGTGGTTGGGCAGGCAGGCGAACGGCTGCGCGCAGATCACGTTCGGGCAGCCCTGCTCGATCAGTTCGAGGATCTCGGCGGTCAGCAGCCATCCCTCGCCGGCCTGCACACCCACCGAGGTGACCTCGGCGGCCTTCTTGACCAGTTCGGGCATCGGCTCATCCTGCTGGAACTTGCCGCCGGCCAGGTCGATCGCCGCGCGCACCGGGTTGAGGTAACGGTCCAGACCCCAGCGCATCGCCGCGTAGGCGAACTTGTTGCCGCCCTTGCCCAGATAGTGCTCATTCCAGTCCGAGATGTACGGGCGGGTGGTCATGAACTCCATGATGCCCGGCACCACGGCCTCGCAGTCCTGCGACTCGATGACGTCGACCACATGGTTGTTCGCATCAGGATGGTACTTGACCAGGATCTCGCCGACCACGCCGACGCGCACCTTGCGCGGGATGTCCTGCAGCGGCAGCGCGTCGAAGGATTTCACGATCTCCTTGACCAGCGTCGGATACGGCAGGAAGCCCTTGCCGATCGTCTTCGCCGCGGTGGCGGATCGGCCGTGATGCTCGATCGTCTCGCGCACGATCGTGTCCCACTGCCGATATAGTGCGTCCGCGCTGCCGGGTGTGGCCTCATACGGGCGCACACGGTACAGGCACTTCATCAGCAGGTCGCCGATGACCAGCGCCTTGATGGCGCGGTGCAGCAGCTGCGGGGTCGGCTGGAAGCCGGGGTTGTCCTCCAGGCCCTGCGTCGAGATCGCGATGACCGGGATCTGCGGATAGCCGGCGTCCACCAGCGCCTTGCGGATCAGGCCGAAGTAGTTGGTCGCACGGCACATGCCGCCGGTCTGGGTGATGGCCAGCGCCACCTTGTCCGGATCGTACTTACCTTCAAGGATCGCGTCAATCAGCTGGCCGATGACCATGATGGCCGGATAGCAGGCGTCGTTGTTGACGTACTTGAGGCCGACCTCGACGTCCTCATGGCTGGCATGTTCGAGCACGTCGAACTTATAGCCGGCCGAACGGATCACCGATTCGACGAGCGAGAAGTGGATCGGGCTCATCTGCGGGGCCACGATCGTGTAGTCCTTCTTCATGGACTTGCCGAACGGGATCTTGTTGGCGTACTTGGTCAGCGTGGCCGAGTTGTGCGCCCCCTTCTTACCCTGCCCCGCCGCGGCGTTCCGTGAGGCGTCCCTGACCGCCTGGGTGAGCTTGGGGTTGCCGCGCATGACGGTGTCGAGCATGACCTGCCGGCCCGGGGTCGGCGCCTCGGATCCGGTCTTGCGGAATTCGCCGGTCTTCGGCCGCTGCGCCGCAGCCAGCGCCGCTTCGGCGGCGGCCAGCTGCGCTTTGGCGGATTCGACCGCATCCTGCGCGGCCTTCAGCTCGGCGTCGGATGCCGCGGACCGTTCGGCCTTCGGGGCCTCATCCGTGGCGGATTCGGCCGACCCGGCGGCTGCGGCACGCGCGGCGTTGGATTCGCGCTCCTCGACCGCGGCCTTGAGCGAACGCAGACGGATCTTGGCGGCGCCCAGATTCGAGACCTCGTCGATCTTGAGCATGGTGTACACGTCGGCCTTGTCGGCCAGGATCTCCGCCACCTGGTCGGTGGTGATGGCGTCCAAGCCGCAGCCGAAGGAGTTGAGCTGCACGAGTTCGAGCCCCGGATAGGAGGCCACGAAGTTCGCCGCCGCGTACAGGCGGGAATGGTAGGCCCACTGGTTGGTCACGCGCAGCGGCATGCGGGTGGTGACCTTGCGGTCGTCCACGTGGCGGAAGCCGTTGGCGTTGCGCTTGCGCGGATCCTCCTCGCCTTCGGACAGATAGTCGCTCAGATGCAGCTTCTCGCCCGGCTGCAGCTCGCAGATCGAATCCTCGGAGAGCACCACCATGCCCAGCGAGCAGATCGTCTCGGGAATGCCGTGGTTGATCTCGGGGTCGATGTGGTACGGACGGCCAGCCAGCACGATGCCGCGGCAGTCGTGTTCCTTCATGTACGCCAGGGCGCGCAGGCCCTCCTGCTGCACGTCGTACTTGAAGACCTTGTCCTCGGCGTAGGCGGCCTTGACGGCCTCCTGCGCCTCCTCGCGGGTCACGTTCGCCCACGCGAACTCCTCCACGATGCGCTCGACCATCAGCTCGTGGTTGGCCAGGTTGAAGTACGGCCGCATGTAGCGGATGCCCTCTTCGCGCAGTTCGGGCATATTGGCGCCGATGACCACCGGATAGTTGGCCACCACCGGGCAGTTGTAGTGGTTGTCGGTGTTGTCGACCAGGTTCTCCTCGTAGCTCACGCACGGGTAGAAAATCGTCTTCACGCCCTTGCCGAGCAGCCACTTGATATGGCCGTGCACCAGCTTGGCCGGATAGCAGATGTTCTCGGAGGCGATCGATTCGATGCCTGTCTCGAACAGTTCGTGGCTGGAACGCCCGGAGATCACGACCTTGAAGCCCAGCGAGGTGAGCAGCGTGAACCAGAATGGATAGTTCTCATACATGTTGAGCACGCGCGGGATGCCGATCTCGCCGCGGGTGGCCTTCCTGTCGGTGAGCCTGCGGTAGGCGAAGCACCGCTTGTACTTGTAGTCGTACAGGTTCGGCCGGTCGGAACGCTGCTTCTTGGCGTCGCCGCCGCGTTCGCAGCGGTTGCCGGTCACGTAGCGCGAGCCGTCGGCGAATGTGGTGATCGTCAGCTTGCAGTGGTTCTGGCACAGCTTGCACACGTCGCGCGTGCTGGTCATCGTCAGGTTGTCGAGTTCCTCGCCCTTGAGGATCGTGGACTCGGTGCCGTCCTCATAGTGCATGCGGGCGGTGAGCGCCGCGCCGTACGCGCCCATGAGTCCCGCGATGTTCGGGCGGGTGACCTCACGCTCGGTGAGCAGTTCGAATGCGCGCAGCACGGCGTCGTTGAGGAACGTGCCGCCCTGCACGACCACCGTATCGCCCAGTTCGCCCGAATCGCGCAGCTTAATGACCTTGTACAGCGCGTTGCGCACCACCGAATAGCACAGGCCCGCGGCGATGTCCTCGATCGAGGCGCCTTCCTTCTGCGCCTGCTTGACCGAGGAGTTCATGAACACGGTGCAGCGCGAGCCCAGGTCCACCGGATGCGTGGAGTTCAGCGCGGCCTGCGTGAACTGCTCGATGGTCAGGCCCATCGACTGCGCGAAGGTCTGCAGGAACGAGCCGCAGCCGGAGGAGCAGGCCTCGTTGACGGCGATCGAGTCGATGACGCCGTCGGTGATGGCCAGGTACTTCATGTCCTGGCCGCCGATGTCGATGACGGCGGTGACGCCGGGGCTGACCATTTCGGCACCGCGGTAGTGCGCCATCGTCTCGACCACGCCCTCGTCCAGGTGCAGGCCGGTGGTGATCAGGCCCTCGCCGTAGCCGGTGGCGCAGGAGCGTGCGATCCACGCACCCTCGGGCAGTTCGGACTGGATGCGCTTGACGATGTCGATGGCCGCGGTCAACGGGCTGCCGTCGTTCGTGGCGTAGCTGGACCAAACAATCTCACGGTCGTCGTTGACCAGCGTGGCCTTGATGGTGGTCGATCCGGCATCGATGCCCAGGAAATGCGGGCCGGACGCGTCCTCCAACGTGCCGATGTGCACGTGCTCACGGTGGTGCCGGGCGTTGAAGGCCTCGCGGTCCGCTTCGGTCGGGAACAGCGGGGGCATCGTCGGGGTGTTGACCGGCAGGTGTTCGAGTTCGTCCAGACGCGCCAGGATGTCGGCGCAGGGGCGGGCCTCGAAGTGTTCGACGGAGTCGAGCTTCTCCGGCTGCCCGGCCAGCAGAGCCGCGCCGAACGCCACGTACAGATGGGCGTCGGTCGGCACGATGAATTCGTCGACCTTGCCTTCGAGCGCCCGATGGAACGCCTCGCGCAGCTCGGACATGAAGAACAGCGGGCCGCCCAGGAAGATGACGGTGCCGTGGATCGGACGGCCGGACGCCAGACCGGCGATGGTCTGGGTGGCGACGGCGGTGAAGATGGAGGCCGCCAGATCCGGCTTGGCGGCGCCGTCGTTGATCAGCGGCTGCAGGTCGGTTTTGGCGAACACGCCGCAGCGGGATGCGATCGGATACAGCGTGGTGTAGTGCTTGGCCATCTCGTTGAGGCCTTCGGCGTCGGTGTCCAGCAACGTGGACATCTGGTCGATGAACGCGCCGGTACCGCCCGCGCAGGAGCCGTTCATACGCTGCTCCGGCGTCGGCTTGAGATAAGTGATCTTGGCGTCCTCGCCGCCCAACTCGATGATGACGTCGGCCTGCGGGTATTCGGCGTCGATCGCCTCGGTCTCGGCGATGACCTCCTGGATGAACGGTACGTGCAGGCTGTCGGCGAGCGCCAGACCGCCGGAACCGGTGATGGCCAGCCGAACCGGCTCGTCACCGCGACCCTGCCCCACCAGTGTGGTGTGGATGTCCTCCAACAGTCCGGCCACGGTGGCGCGCACATTGGCGTGATGACGGCGATAGTCGGAGAACAGCACGCGTTCGAGCGAATCCTCCTGATCGAGCACCACGGCCTTCACCGTGGTCGAGCCGATGTCGAGTCCTACGCGCAGCGGCTTCATATCGCTCCTCTCGGCCGCGGTATTCGCGGTATCCACCATGTACACCTCGTTCGATTCAGCGCCGGGACGGTGTCTCCAGGAACACCGCATACGCCCGGTTACCCATATGTAATATAGTCGGGGACCGGCCCAAACCACGCCCCGAACGCCCATATTGTCGTTTGGCGAACGCATTCGGCGTTGTCCCGGCATCCCGTCTGTCCCGTCGGCCGCGCGCAACCATATACTGGTGCCATGAACACTTTTCTGCTTCGTGACGTGGTCAATGCCGACTCCTCCGCCTCCATCAGCGACTATGGCGCCCATGTGCTGACCTGGGCCCCCGCCGGACAACCCCCGGTGATCTGGCGCCCCGCCGCCGTCCAGCTGTGCGAGGGCACCGCCATCCGCGGCGGCGTACCGATCATCTTCCCCTGGTTCAACACCGGCTGGGATGGCGGACGCCCCGTATCCAAGCAGCCGAAGCACGGGTTCGGCCGCGTGGCCTTCTGGTCCTTCGACGCGGATGCCTCATCCGATCGGCATGTCCGGTATACGCTGGATTCCGCCGATTTCGGCGACGATCTGCTGGCACAGCTCAATTCAGGCGACCACCCCCGTTTCCACGCGACCTATGACGTCGAGATCGGCGAGCGGATCGCCATGACCCTGACCGTGACCAACGACGGCGACGAACCGCTCACCTACGAGGCGGCGCTGCACACCTACCTGCATGTGGGCGATGTGGAGCGGATCGCGGTGCACGGTCTGGAATCCTGCGATTATCTGGACAACACGCAGCCTGGTGTCCCCCACTGTTCCGCGACCGGCGAGCCGATCACGTTCGACGGCATGGTCGACCGGACGTATCTGCGCGGGGATGAAGCCGACGCTCCCCTCGCCATCGACGACCCGGTGCTGGGGCGCACAATCGAGATCATCAATGCCGGCGCACCGCAGACGGTGGTCTGGAATCCGGGCCAGGCCGCCGGCGACGCGATGGGCGATCTGGCCGTCGGCGAATGGCGCGGCTTCGTCTGCGTGGAGGCGGTGGCCCGTCTCGACCGGAGCGTGACACTCGCGCCGGGGCAGACGCATACGCTCTCGCAGACGCTGTCGGTGCGCTGATCGACACCCTCCACCGTCTTCACTTGCCGAGTCATCCGGCGCCCCGATGGCTCAGCAAGTCAGGAGGCCTGCTGGCCCTCCCCTGCCTCGCGGTCCTTCAGGTAGATTTCGGGGATGTCACGCTCCTGGTCGTGCAGCTTGGCCCAGATGACGGGTTTGCCGGAAGCCAAGGACCTGGGCACGTCGAGAATGCGCTGGTTGGAACTGCCGCGGAACTGCAGCAGCGAGTCCTTGAGCGTCCTGATGAAGCGGCCGTCGACCAGCACATCGATGAGTTCCAGCAGTTCGCGCTTATCCGGCGTCTCGCCGGGGCGCATGAGCTCCTCCCAGGTGTACCCGGTCCAGGACCAGATGTCCTTGGTGTGGCCGAACTCCCTGCGGATGCGACGTGACAGCGGGATGAGCACCGGCGTGGCCAGCAACGGTTCGCCGCCGAGGAAGGTGATGCCCTGCACATAGTCGGGCTTGAGGTCCTCGATGATCCTGTCCTCCAGCGCCTGCGTGTACTCGTGGCCGGCCTGGAAGTCCCAGATCGAGGCGTTGAAGCAGTCCACGCAGTGGAACGGGCAGCCGGAGACGTACAGCGAGTTGCGCACACCTTCGCCGTCGGTGACGATGAAGGTCTTGTAGTCGGCGATCATGCGCTTGGACATGCGCCGGCCGTCCCACTGGCCCGCCTTCGGGTCGTTGGCCAGCCCACCGGAGGGCACGGAGGGGCCGCGGCCTGTCTCCCCCGCGGCGAAGTCGTGGCGGGTGGTTTCGGTGGTCCTGCGCAAGTCCGTCATGCCGTCTCCTTCATCGTTGATTGCCTGCCGCCTCGGTGCATCCGTATGCATCCGTAATGCTGCATCCGTGGTTTGGATGACGATTCGCGGGTAAGGCTGAGGGTGGTTCGCGACGGTCTGCCGCCACGAACCACCCTCCTGCCGCGTACGTCACCACGGCCGTTCCGTCATCGGGAATGATCGGGAATGCCGGATGCTTACTTGGTCTCCTCGAACCACTCGCGGGTCTCGCCGTCGGCGAGCGTGACGCGACCGGTTTCGCCGCTCATGTGCTTGACGCGGTGCGAGATCTCCTCGTGACGGCCGTGCACCATCGGACGCTGCACCGGGTTGCCCAGGTAGCCGCAGGTGCGCTTGGTCACGTTGCACTTGTCCGGGTCGGAGTTGCCGCACTCGGGGCACTTGAAGCCCTCGTCGGTGGGTTCGAAGTCGCCCTGGAACCCGCAGACGAAGCAGTGGTCGATCGGGGTGTTGGTGCCCAGGTAGCCGATGCCGATGTTGTAGGCGTAATCCCACACGGCTTCGAGCGCCTTCGGGTTGTCCTGCAGGCACGGGTACTCGCAGTAGTTGATGAAGCCGCCGGAGGCGTAGTACGGGAAGTCCTTCTCGAAGGTGAGCTTCTCCATCGGGGTGGGCTGCAGCCACACCGGGTAGTGGAAGGAGTTGGTGTAGAAGTCGTGGTCGGTCACGCCCTCGATCTCGCCGTACTTCTCCCTATCCATGCGGTTGAAGCGGTCGGTCAGCGATTCGGCCGGCGTGGAATACACCGAATAGTGGTACCCCTCCGCGGTGCTCCACTGCTTGCACAGTTCGTTCATGCGCTTGACGATGGACAGGGCGAAGTCCTTGCCTTCCGGATCCCAGCCGTGGTCGCGCATCCAGTTCTTGCCGTAGAACACGGCGGTCGCCTCATACAGGCCGATGTAGCCCAGCGACACGGTGGCGCGTTCGTTCTTGAACAGCTGATCCACATTGTCGTTCGCGCCCAGACGCCCGAAGGCGCCGAAGCGGAACAGGGTGGGCGCGTTGACCGGTGTGGCCTGCTTGCAGCGCATGATGCGGAACTGCAGGGCCTGGTGCGCGATCTCCATGCGCTCGTTGAACAGCTTCCAGAAGCGGTCCTTGTCACCGTGGGACTCGATGGCGATGCGCGGCACATTGACCGTGACCACGCCCAGGTTCATGCGGCCGTCCTCCACGTCCTCGCCGGTCTCGGGATCGGTCCAGGCCTGCAGGAAGGAACGGCAGCCCATCGGGGCCTTGAAGCTGCCGGTGATCTTGACGATGTTCTCATAGAACACCACATCCGGATACATGCGCTTGGTGGCGGATTCCAGCGCCAGCTGCTTCAGGTCGTAGTTCGGATCGCCCGGGTCGGCGTTCACGCCGTGCTTGATCGTGAACACCAGCTTCGGGAAGATGGCGGTGTGGTGTTCCTTGCCCAGGCCGCGGATACGGTTGAGCAGGATGGCACGCTGGATCTCGCGGGAGAACCAGTCGGTGCCCAGACCGAAGCCGATGGTCACGAACGGGGTCTGGCCGTTGGAGACGCGGTTGGAGTTGATCTGGTACTCCATGGTCTGCATGGCGTCGTAGATGGCCTTGCGGGTGCGGATCTTGGCCAGGATCTCGCGCTCCTGCTCCAGCTCGTCGACGTCGGTGTGGAACGGGGTGTCCATCGGCAACGGTTCGCGGTTGCCGAAGTGCAGCTTCTTGGGCTCGTTGGCCTTCGCTCGCTCGACCTGCTCGCGGGCGAACTCCACCGGCATGCCGTCGGGGATGGTCTCGCGGGCCTCCTCCAGGAACTTCTCGTAATCCTTCTTGGCGTAGGTGGCCAGATGCTCGTCGGCGCGGTTGGCGGTCTGGCCGCCGTACTGGCTGGAAGCCACGTCCTTCATGATCTGGGTGATCTGGGTGGCGGCGATGGCGATGGACTTCGGGCTGGCCATCGGGGCGTTGCCCAGCGTGAAGCCGTTGGCCAGCATGTCCCAGAAGTTCGGCAGCGAGCAGTTGGACTGCGCGGTGAACGGCGAGTAATCGGCGTCGTGGAAGTGGATGTCGCCCTTCATATGCGCGTTCGATACCGCCGGCGGCAGCATGGTGAACGCGGCGGCCTTGGACACGGCGCCGGCCAGCAGATCGCGCTGGGTGGCGTAGACGTTGGAGTCCTTGTTCGCGTTCTCGTGAATCAGGGTCGGATCCTGATTGATGAAGCGGGACACGGCCTCATTGACATCGGTGGCCTTGGCGCGCTCGATGTCGCGATCCAGACGGTAGCTGGTGTAGGCGCGGGCCACGTCATACAGGTGGTTCTCGATCAGCCCGTGCTCGACGAGGTTCTGAATGTCCTCGATCTTGGCAGGACCGGCATAGCGCTGCTTAATCTCGCCCTCGATCTGATCGGCGATGCCGCGAATCAGATCCTCCTGCTGCGGGCCCACCTGCTTGTTCAGATCGGTGAACGCGGCCTTGATGGCATTGATGATGTTGGCCGCGTCGAAATCCACGATACGACCGTCACGCTTCTCCACTAACACGGTGGAGGTGGCGGTGCGCGTTGCTTCCATCATCCGGGTCTCCATGGTCGCTCACTCCTTATGGCCTGCGCTGCAGGCAAATTACACGTTTGAAGTTTTTTCAACTTACATGACTTTACGACAACCCCACCCCGATATCTAGTAGCGGCACGCCACCCCAACACTAGATGTAGTGATTTTCGGCGGCATTCCGCCAAAACGACAATTGTGTGATTTGGGTAACAGTTTGCGCCGAACAAGGCTCTGCCCGCATCATCATTGGAGACTCGCCGTACGGGCTCCGCGCGCCGCCGATTCACCGACCCGCGCACGTCATCTTGTCCGTTCACCGGAGGAACCTTGAGTGCATGACTGTTGACTATGGATACGGTTCTGCGGCATCGCAGCTGGCGGATATGGGGACGTCCGCCGGCCCGCGGCCGCTGGACCAGCTGCCCCGCCTGGCGCGGGACACCACCGCGGAGAACCCCTGGCCGGTCAGCGTGCTGAGCCAGAAGTACCACAACGCCGTCTCCAAATGGCCCGAGGCCTGGGTGGAGGGGCAGATCGTGGAGATCAACATGCGCCGCTCCACCTCCGGGTACATCACGCTGCGGGACAACTTCGAGGAGGTCTCGCTGTCGGTGATGGGCTTCAGCCGCTTCGTGGCCAAGGCCCGCGACTTCCGCCAGGGCGACCGCGTGGTGGTGCACGGCAAGGCCGACGTGTGGGTCAAGGCCACGCGCCTGAGCTTTGTGGCCGACGACATCCGCCGCATCGGCGCCGGCGACCTCAAGGCCCAGATCGACGAGCTACGCAAACGGCTCAAGGGCGAAGGGCTGTTCGACGCGGAGAACAAGGTGCCGCTGCCGGAATTCCCCGCATGCATCGGCCTGGTATGCGCCCCGCAGGCGCGCGCCGAGGGCGATGTGATCACGAACGTCAACCTGCGCTGGCCGGCGGTGCGGTTCAAGGTGGTTCACGCGCATGTGCAGGGAGCGCAATGCCCGGCGGACGTCATCGCCGCGATCCAGCGGCTCGACGCCGATCCGGAGGTCGACGTGATCATCGTGGCCCGCGGCGGCGGCAGCTTCGAGGACCTCATCGGCTTCTCCGACGAGGGCGTGGTCCGCGCGACGGCCGCCTGCGTCACGCCGATCGTCTCCGCCGTGGGACACGAGGACGATTGGACACTGATCGACCTGGCCGCCGACCTGCGCGCATCCACCCCCACCGACGCGGCCAAACGCGTCGTGCCGGACGTGCATGAGCAGTGGCAGCTGATCGCCGGCGCGATCGGCCAGATGCGCATGCGAATCAGCGCCCGCGTGGACAACGAAACCCGCCTGATCGAGGGGTACGCCACCCGGCCGAGCCTGACCCAACCGCAGACCATGCTGGAACCGCACCAGCGATTCGTCGACGACGCCGTGGTGCGGATGCGGCACGGCCTGACACGCATCGTGGACGACGCCACGATGACCGTCGAGAAACTGCACGCCTCCCTGACGGCATTGAGCCCGCAATCCACGCTGAACCGCGGCTACGCGGTCGTCCAGACCGCCGACGGGCATGTACTGGACGACGCCGCGCATGCCGCCCCCGGCGACGCACTGACCATCACGCTGAAGCGCGGCACCGTCACGGCCGAAACCACAGGCACGCAGTTGTGACCCCGACCGAACCGATCCGTTCATACACCCCGCATCATTCGCACAGGAAAGGAACCCACCGATGACCGACAAGACCACCACCGACGCAACCGACACCGAGACCACCGCCGCACCGGCCGTCGCATCCTCGCTGACCGACGCCGAACGCGAGGCCATCGCGCAGATGCCGTATGAGGAGGCGCGAGACAAGCTCATCCAGGCCGTGCAGGCGCTGGAGGCCGGCGGACTGAACCTGGACCAGTCGATGCGCCAGTGGGAGATCGGCGAGGCGCTCGCCCGCCGCGCGCAGACGCTCCTGGGCGAGGTGCGCGCCAAGCTCGACGCCGCCCAGGCCGAGCAGGCCGCCTCGGCGCAGACGGCCGGGACTCAGTCGAATCTCGACTGAGTCCCCTCGTGGCCTTAACGGCCACTCACTTCGCCTACGGGCAGTCCACCGGACTGCCCGCCACACGGCTCAGCCCAGTCGAATCTCGACTGAGTCCCCTCGCGACCTTATCGCCCGTCCGTCACCGTTGTGGCCCGTTTCCATCGCCGGAAACGGGCCACAACTTTCATCGCCGCGCCGATGACATGCGCCTACGCAAACCAACGGCGTCAATCAGGAGACGGCCACGGTGGCCAGCAGGGCGGCGTGGTCGGAGCCGGGAATCTCCACCACCTCGCATTGGCCGGTGGTCATGCCCTGATCGACCACAATATGGTCGATGCCCGCGAAGCGCGGCAGCCATGCGCGGTCGGTCGGCCAGGTGAACGCGAACCCGTGGCCGGACTGCTGGACCGCGTCCCGGAATCGATCACCTAGGAAGTTGTGGAACGGGGTGTGGTCGGTCGTCGCGTTGAAATCGCCCATGAAGATGTACCGGGTGCCGGCGTCGGCGCGCAGCATCGCCAACTCGTCGAGCGACCGCCTCCACTGCTCCCAATACCCGGGCACCGGCGCCGTCGTATGCACGGATACGAAGCGGACGGGCACATCCCCCAAGGTCACGGTGCCGCCGGGCATGAACGAGGCACTCGAATGCACGTCGTCATCGGCGGGGTCGGCAAGCGCAGTCACCGACCACAGGCCGTTGCCATACACCCCATCGGACGAGGAGACCTGCGCATACGGCAGGTATGTGCCGATGCCGGCGTCATTCAGCGCGGCCACGAACTCGTCGGTCGTCTCCTGCAACGCCAGCACCTCAACGCGTTGGTCGCGTACCGCATCCACAATCGCCTGCGGATCGGCCTGCCCCTTGTACACATTCGCCGTCATCACACGGGCATACCGGTCGGCCGTATTCGCCTGTCCGGCGGCCACCGCGGCGGTAGCCTCCGCCGGCAATTGGACCTGCGGCACAAAAAACGGATACTGCCACCAGACCTCCAGACCGATGCAGGCCACAGCCACCAACGCCACAATCCAACGGCGCGAAATCAGCGCGAACAGCAGCGCCAGCACCGCCGCGACGACGAACCACGGCGTCGCCGACACAATCACCGGCACATACGGCAATGCCTGCAACTGTTCGGGCAGCGCCCGCGCCACCACGCCGACCACCGCAACCAGCGCGCACAATCCCGACAGGATGCGCAGCACGGTATGGCGGCTGCGGCGCTTCGGCTTCGGGCGACGTGCGGATGCGGTATTGGGCATAATTCCTCCCCTTGAACGGTATCGACCACCGACTCTAACCGGCGACACTCCCCCAACGCCATCATCCCCGCGAATCATTCCGGTTCCCTCACGTGTCCGGCGCCCACCGCGGCGACGGCATCCGACCGCAACGTTCCCGGCACGGACGCAAGGCGGCCCACTACCGTCCTGATGTTCACCGCAGGAATACTGTGAGCTGCATCACCGTTCCGCCGCGCGTCCCGATAATTCCTCCGTGAGAGAAATGCCCGGATGCCGGACCATGTGCTACCGTGGCACCCATGAATTTCATGCTCTGTTGTTGTCGCTGATCGCCGCACCCGCGCCGGGTGCCCGACCGTGGTGTGTCACGGACGTGCACGGCCCGCGTTCAGTCGATTCATACCATGCAGAGCTTTCAGGCCGCCGCGTCGTTCGCGGTGCCGCCACAGCGAATCACCACTATGAATCTTCCCCGCCCGTTGTGCCAGTAGGCGCATGATGCGCCCAGCCGAACGCACCAGTTGCCCGGCGTGGATTCGTTCCCGCACACAGCCAATGTCATCGATTCATCGTCCCAATCCGTCCATCAACCTCGTATAAGGAAGATTCATGCCATCGCAATTCATCGACTGGGCCGCCCTCGCGGCCGCCGTCATCGCCTTCGCCGCGCTGTGGCACCTCAAACGCACCCGTACAGCGGGATTCGGTTTGCGTGTCATCATCGCCACCGTGCTCGGCATCGCGCTCGGGCTGGTCGCCCAGGGCCACACGCAGTACGTCGGGGTCTTCGGCGTGATCTGGTCGCAGGTCATCGCCGCGCTCGTCGTGCCGCTGCTGCTGTTCAGCGTGTTCTCCAGCGTCACCAACCTCGGCGACTCGTTGCGGCTGCGCGGCATGGCGGTCAAGACCGTCGTGTTCCTGCTGCTCAACACGCTCACCGCGTCGCTGCTCACCCTTGGCCTGGCCAGCGCCTTCCGCATCGGCGTGGGCTTCCAGTTCGCGATGCCCACCGACTACCAGCAACGCGAGGTGCCCGGGGTCATCGACACGATCATCAACCTGTTCCCCTCGAATCTGATGGCGAACTGGTCGGCCAACCAGGTCGTGCCGGTGGTGCTGTTCTCGCTGCTCGCCGCCGTCGCCTACACGGCTGTGGCCTCCACCGACTCCGGACGCGAGACGGTCAAGCCGTTCAAGGCCGTCATCGACGCCGGCGACGCCGTACTCTCCAAGGCCACGCAGATCATCGTCGGTTTCACCCCGTACGCCGTGCTCTCCCTGATCGCCTCCGCGGTCGGCGATAACGACATCCTGACGCTGCTGCCGCTGCTCGCCGTGCTCGGTGTGGCCTACCTGTCCATGGCGATCCAGATGTTCGTCGTCCAGCCGCTGATTCTGACCGCCACAACCCGGCTCAGCCCGCTGCGCTTCTTCCGGATGTTCTGGCCGGCCGGCATGGTGGCCTTCACCTCGGAGAGCAGCATCGGCACGATCCCGGTCACGGTGCGTCAGCTGCGCTCCGCCGGCGTGCCCGAGGACACCGCCGCGTTCGTGGCCGGACTCGGCGCCAACCTGGGAATGCCGGGTTGCGCGGGCATGTGGCCGACGCTGCTTGCGGTATTCGCCATCAACGCGCAGGGGCTCGACTACACGCCGTGGCAGTACCTCATGATCGTCGTCCTGACGCTGCTGGTGTCGATCGGCACCGTCGGCGTGCCGGGCACGGCGACCATCACCGCCACCTCGCTGTTCGCGGCCGCCGGACTGCCCATCCCCTTCATCGCCATCGCCCAGCCGATCTCGCAGATCGTCGACATGGGCCGTACCGCGCTGAACGTGGCCGGTGCCGCCAACACCGCCGTCATCGTCGCGGCGAGCGAGCGTCAGCTCAACCTCGACGTCTACCGCGGGCTCGCCGGGGCGACCGACGGGAACACCGACGCCCACTCCCCCGCAGACCCCGACCAGGACGACGCGGACACCGCCGAAGCCTCTGCCGCCGAACCCTCCGCCGAAGGCGATGCGGCGCCCGTCGCGCCGACGCCGGCCGCATCGGGCGTGCCGCAGCTGCACCTGGCCCGACCCGCCGGGCAGGACGACGAGATGTGCGGCATCGGACTGTCGGGCCGCCGCTGAGTGCGACGCTCCATCCGCCCGACATGTGCCGTGCCGGCCCGGCTTCGTACGAACGCCAACCGGCACGGCTCCGCGCTCAACCATTACGGAAAACATCGCGCCAACGCCACGAATTCAGCGTATATATACTGAGGTCGTACGCTCAGCGAAGAGGGAAGAGGAGGGAATATGACCGGATCTGAATTGATTAAGATGCTACTCCTATTGGTGTTCTTGATCGCACTCTCCCTGCTCATGATTGGCAAACCCGAATGGTTGTGGAAAATCGAGCATTTCCTTGAAGTCAAAGGCGGGGAGCCGACCGACCTCTATCTGGCCGTGATGCGCGTCATGGGCACGTTTCTGTTGATTTTCTCCGTCGGATTCCTCGGATACGCCATCTACACACTCGTCACCGGGTGAGCGCCATGGTCGATGCCGCACACGACGCCATACAGACGCAGAAGACCGCAATCAGGCGGATAGCACTGGCCCGCAGGGATGCGATGCCCCAGGAATTGCGTGCCGCGAAAAGCGACCGTATCGCCACGGTGGCGTTGGATTATTTCGATGAACGACTCGCCCACCCCGACGGAGACGGCGAACAGGACACGGCGGCCACGGCACCATGCCCGACGCCCTCATCCAAGACACCCATCGTCGCCGCATTCTGGTCGTTCGGCAGCGAGGTCGATACGCGGCCGATCATCGCAGGGATAGTCGCGCGCGGGTGGCGGCTGGCGCTGCCCTGCATGGTACGCACGTCGCAGACGCACCCGTCACAGCGCACGGTCGCCACGATGCGGTTCCTGGAGGTTCCCGCCCACCGGCTCGACGAGGCGGTCTCCCTGTTCGCCGCGAAACCCATCCGTTCGCACAGCGCGGATGAACCGTGGATGGCGGCGTTCCCCGCCGTGCCGGTCCCCGACATCGACGCGTTCGTGGTTCCGCTGGTGGCCTTCGACGACGACGGCAATCGACTGGGCTACGGCGGCGGCAACTACGACCGCGCGTTGCCGCTCGCCTCGCCGGATGCGACGGTTGTCGGCGTCGCCTTTGCCGAACAACGCGTGACGTCGGTACCCACGTCGGCATACGACGTGCGAATTCCCGTCATATCAGCCTGAATCGTCTATCGCAACGCCCACAGCGACCGTGCCCGAGAAGCAGCTGGATACCGCCGAAACCGCAACGCATAAGCCTGTACATCACCCGATCCAGTACGGTATCCCGGCTCCGCTATCGCCGCAACACCACAAATCGGCACGCGGAATACCGGGATGCTTGTATACTGGGTTGGTGCTGCCCGGGTAGCTCAGTGGATAGAGCACCGCTCTCCTAAAGCGGGTGTCGCGCGTTCGAATCGCGTCTCGGGCACAAATGACCTCAGAATAGGCCGCAGACCGCGTAGTCGTGCAATCAGAACAACCGACCACAGCCAATCGCACATTGATACTGCCGCACGTACCCTTTCGACGCCGTGTATTGATACACAATTGCCCAAAACACCAAAAGTGTATCCGTAAAAGTTGTTTATTGATACACTTTTGACAAAAATCACGAAAGTGTATCAATAAACAACCGCGGGCGAGACAACATACCCCGGACGACAATTCACCAGGCGAACATTAACGGCACTTTCGCCGTCCGAGATGCATCGGGAAGGCATCAAGGAATCAGAAACCGCGGCGGGTGCGGCCGAACTGGTCCAGCCAGCGCAGGATCGCGCCCTCACGCAGCGCCCACGGGCAGATCTCGATCTCATCCACGTCCAGCGCCTTCATGATCTCATCGGCCACAATGCCGCCACCGACGATCTGCAACGTGCGCTCGGGCGTGATGCCGGGCAGCGCCACACGCTGGTCTGGGCTGATGGCGGCCAGACGCGGCAGCCAATCCTCCAACTGGTCGCGGGTCATGATCCAACTGTCCACACGGCCGGACTGGCGCAGCATGACACCCGCCAACCGAGCCAGCGAGCGGAAGGTCTTCGAGGTGCCGACCGCATGGTTCGGCACCTTGGATTTCGGGAATTCGTCGACGATCGGCTGGATGATCCTGCGCACATTCTTGTGCGCGGCCTCCAGCTGCTCCGGGGTGGCGGTGCCATCCGCCGGCAGGAACTCCTTGGTCACACGGCCGGCACCCGCGGGCACGCTGATCGCCACATTGGGATCCTCATCGGAGCCCATCGCCACCTCCAGGGAACCGCCGCCGATGTCCATCAGCAGCAGTCGGCCGGAGTCCCAGCCGTACCAACGACGGGCGGCCAGGAACGTCAGTCGCGCCTCGTCCACGCCGGACAGCACGGTCACGCCCTGGCCGATGCGCTCCTCGATCTGCCCCAGGATACGGGTGCCGTTCGGCGCCTCGCGCAAGGCGGAGGTCGCCATGGCCAGAATCTGGCTGACCTTGCTCTCCTCGGCGAGTTTCATGCCGGCCTCCACGGCGGCGAGCAGGGCCTGCACACCGTCCTTGCTGATGGAGCCGTCCTCTTCGAGATACTGCATCAGGCGCACGGTGGTTTTGACGCTGGCTTCGGGATCGGGGCGGGCGCCCGGCGCCGCGTCGACGATGATCATATGAACGGTGTTCGAGCCGATGTCCAACACGCCCAGGCGCGTGGCGGGAAATTCAGGATTGACCATGGGACATGACGTTACACGTTGCAAACGTTGTCGGCGTAGGAGGGGGATCACATTCCGGAATCAGACGCCGCGAAGTCGGGGGCGCGGCGCACTGCATCAACCCACTGCATCCGTCGGCACGGCAGGAACCGCGCCCCCGCCGATAATCTGGTCATAGAGCCGTTCAAGCCGTTCCTGCCGCACCGGCTTGGCCAGCTCGCACTCCCAGACCACGATCACGCGCCAACCCATCGCCTCCAATGCGGCATGCTGCGCACGGTCGCGTTCGCGGTTGCGCAGCAGTTTGGCCGACCAGAATTCCACATTGCTTTTCGGCATCGAATGCTTGGCACAGCCTTCATGCATATGCCAGAAGCAGCCGTTGACGAACACCACGGTATGCCACTTCGGCAGCACGATGTCCGGATGGCCCGGATAGCGCTTGTCGTTCTTGCGGAACCGCAGCCCGCGAGAGAACAGGTACCGGCGCACCATCACCTCGATCGAGGTGTCCTTGCCGCGGATATGCGACATGGTGTAGCTGCGGGTGCCGCGCTCGTATTTCTCCGGTTTCGCCTTCACGATTCCCCATTATCGCATCCGGCCCGAGCCCATCGGGACCCCCGTCATACCGCCGCTCCGCCTACAATGGGTAGCGTTGCATCAATATGACGGCATAACCAACCCCATCGGACTTCAAGGAGGAACGATGAGCAGACTCAACGGCAACCGTGCGCAGGCGCAGGCCGAACATCTCAAGGTGAACGTGGCGATCCTCGGTGCAGGACGCATCGCCCATGCGATGGCGACCACGCTGGTCAAGATGGCGGCCGACCCGCGCTACACCGACCTGGTGGCCCCGTACGCGGTGGCCGCCCGTGACGTCGAGCGCGCCGCGGCCTTCGCCGCGCAATACGGCTTCCCGGTCTCCTACGGCTCGTATGAGGAGCTGCTGGCCGACCCGCAAGTGGATCTGGTGTACATCGCCACCCCGCACAGCCTGCATGCCGAGCAGGGCATCATGTGTCTGCAGGCCGGCAAGAACATCCTGGTGGAGAAGTCGTTCACCGCCAACGCGGCGCAGGCACGCGAACTGCTGGCCGTGGCCGAGGCGTCGGGGCTGCTGTGCACCGAGGCCATCTGGACGCGCTACATGCCGTCGCGCCGCATGATCGACGACATCGTGGCCTCGGGCGTGATCGGCGAGGTGAAGATGGTGGATGCGAACCTGTGCTACCCGGTGTCCGGCAAGGCGCGTATGACTGATCCGATGCTGGCCGGCGGCGCGCTGCTCGACGTCGGCGTGTATCCGCTGAACTTCATCGATATGGTGCTGGGCCCGCGTCCGATCGAGCGCATCGTGACCTCGATGACCCCGTACGAGACCGGCGTGGACGCGCACGACGCCATCACCTTGCACTATGCGGACGGCACGATGGCCACCGCGCAGGCCTCGATGCTCGTCTCCTCGGACCGCGGCGGCTACATCTGGGGCACGGACGGCTATATCGTCTGCCAGAACATCAACAACGTGGAGGGCATCGACGTCTACAACAACGATCATGTCCTGGTGGCGCATCATGACGTGCCGGCGCAACTGACCGGCTACGAGTATCAGGTGGCCGACGCGGCGAACGCCATCCTGGACGGCCTGACCGAGTGCGCGGCCATGCCGCATGCCGACACGGTGCGCATCATGGAGCTGATGGATCAGGTCCGCAACCAGTGGGGTCTGACTTATCCGTTCGAGTGATCGATCACACGGACCACAACATAAACGCGGGGCGGTCGGGAACCTTGGTGATTCCCGACCGCCCCCACATGTATCACGGTCCGCATGTATCACGATACGTTCGCATCTTGCAACGACGTGTGTTCCGACGGACCGCCGCGACCGGTATCGCAGTCCGTCAGCCGCTCACTGCGGCAGCGTGACGGTTAACGGCGAACCGTTGTCGAACGTCACGGTGTACTGGCCGTTGCCGTTGTCGGCCCAGGTGCCCGTGGCGTTGGACGGCTCCTCGCCGAACGCCGTCATACCGGCCTCCACCGTGCCGTCGGCGTTCGCGGTGATGTGGATCGCCGCCGAGAACGTGAGCAGTGAGCCGGACAGGCCCCAGGTGCCGACGATGTTGCCGTGCGCCGCGTTCTTCGGGGCGGTGACCTCCACCTCGATGGCATCGACCATGGCCGACCCGATACCGCTGGAGTCGGCCTGCCCGATCAGCTCGGACAGGGTCATCTCGCCATCGCCGGTCGAGGCCTTGATGTCGCTCAACGGGTAGCGCACGTTGTCGCCGTCGACGGTGCCTTCACCGATGACGCCCGCCAGATAGTCGCCGCTGCCGCCGGTATCGGAGACCTTGAACGCGCCATCATCCTCGATAACCAGTTCGAAGGTCTGGTAGCCGTTCGACATGGTGTACCGTCCGGCCGGATTCAGGTCGTCACCGCGCCACAGGAACCACCAGAGCCCGAACACCACGGCGGCAATCACGGCAACAATGGCGATGACGACACCCGCCACAACACCCTTGGACCGCTTCTTCGGCGGTGCGGCCACCGTACCGGCGGGAACATAGGCGCCACCCGCCGGCGCATACTGGTACGGCTGGCCGTTGTACTGCTCGGCTTGGGGCACCTGCTGCGTCTGCCATGTCTGCGATTGCTGCCATAACGCAGGCTGCTGCTGTGCCGGAGGCTGCTGCCGCCACGACGGTGTTGCGGCGGGGGCAGGGTCCGCCGGGGCTGACGCCACCGGCGCAGGGATCGTCGGGGCAGCCGCCGGCGGCGCAGGTTCCGCCGGGGCAGACGCCGCCGGCATGGGCGTTGCCGGAGTCGAGGCTGCCGGCATGGGCGTTGCCGGGATCGGCGCCGTAGCCTCCACGGGTGGCTCAGCGACCGCAGGGGACGTGTCCTGCACCGACTTGCCGCAGGACATGCAGAACTTCGCGCCTTCGGTCACTTGCGCTCCACAATACATGCAGTATCTCATCATGCACTCCATCTCTCCGCTGAGATCCGATACCACCATTACAGCACACATAGGTTACGGTCGCCGCGCAAATGACGCAGCAACACGAAGGCACTGCATCAAAGGGACCAGTTGGAACAGCCCAGCCGGACCATATGATGCAGTGCCACCGTAGATCTGCTGCAGAAGCGTCAGAAGAATCAGCCGGATGCGCCGGCCGTGACCGCTCGGTCAGCGACGCAGTGTGCGCACCTCGCAGGAGGTGTCGCCGGACACCGAGAAGACGCCGGACTCGCGCTCGTCATAGGCCAGCATCGCACCGGCGGCCTCGCCGTCGTTCACGAACACCTCGATGATGCCGTGGTCGTAGAACACCTCGATGCGCTTGACCTCATCCACATGCGTCACACAGGCCAGATCGTCGCTGGGCGCGCCCTGGCTGGAGCAGCGGATCTCGCCATCACGGCATTCCAGGGTCCACCGCACCTCGCCGGTATCGACGAGCACCGCCGTGCAGTCGCCGGTCGGACGGAGGTCCGCGTAATAGGCGTTGCCCGGCACCTGCCAGTCGCCGTCCTCACCGCTCATCGGCAGTTCGCCGCCGATGAGCAGGTCGTAGACCTCGTCAACCGGACGGCTGAACAGCTTGCCGTTGCGCACATGCAGCTCGCGCGGCAGCGACATCGCGCCGTTGGCGCGGCCGGGCGCCTCGCGACGCACCCCGCTGTGGTCGGCAAGCCATCCGATGGCGATACGGCGGCCGTCGTCGTCGCGGAAGGACTGCACCGCGTAGAAGCAGTCGCCGAAATCGCACCAGCCGGAACGACCGACGTCCAGCCGCCCCTGCTCGTCCAGCCGCCCCGTATACCAGCGGATCGGCTGGAAGCAGCCGTCCTTGGTGCGGATGTGCATGATCGCGCCGATGGCCACGTCCGCACCGTCCAGCGGGAATGCGTCCGGGCACTCGTAGGTGCGGCCTTCGGCATAGCCGCGATCGGCCACCATCGGGCCGACATAGGTCCAGGCGTCGTCGGCCAGGTCGGGGGTGTCGTTGCGGAAGGTCACGATCGCCGGAATCCGGTTCGGATCGGGTTGGTCGACATCGGGCTCGCCATGCGGGGAGAGCGTGAACCATCCGCCTTCGTTGGCATCGCTGACGCCGGTCTCGCCCGATGCCGGCACCTGGTCGGAGGGCAGGTTGGTGGCCAGGATCATCAGCGTGCCGCCGAAACCGGTCTCGATCTTGGAGTCGCGGAAGTCACGGCCGAAGTCCGCGCCCTCGCGCCGCACGACGACGGTTTCGGGCCCCGCGGTCAGACTGTCGGTGCTGACGCAGGTGGTCTGGCATTCCTCGACCGTGTCCGGCTGGCCCGGCACTTCGAAATGCCGGGTCAGGTAGAAGCGGATCGCGGCCGCGTCATCGCCCGGGCAGGGGCGGCCTTCGGCGTCGATGGTGATGGCGGAGCCGGAGAACGCGCCGCCGGAGATGCCCCTGCGGGTGTGCAGCTCGCGCTGCGGCTCGAGGATGACCGGCAGGTAGGTCCAGTGCACGAGGTCGCGGCTGGCGGCGTGCCCCCAATGCATGTTGTCCCAGCCCCAGCCGTAGGGGTTGAACTGGTAGTACAGGTGGTACCGGCCCTGGAAGCGGCACAGGCCGTTCGGGTCGTTCATCCAATGCTCCGGCGGCTCGAAGTGCACGGCGGCGCGGACTGGATCGGCGCTCTCCGGGGCGCCGTCGCCTGCCGTGGCCTCGCCGCTTGCGGCGTCGAGCACACGGATGCCGCGGTCAAGCAGATCATCTCCACCGGCCAGATACATATAGGGCACGGTGGCATCGACGATTTCCAGCGTGTACCGCTCCTGCGGGTCGAGGTCGATCTGGAAGCGCTGACGGTACAGGTCGGCGTCCATGACGCGTTCGGCGACGCATGTGCCACCCGCATGCAGACGGATGGTGGGAGCATGGCCCTGCTCCGCGCGCTGGACGAACAGGTCGAGCTGGGTGTAACCGTCGGCCGGGAAAGTGCAGGAATCGGCCGACTGCGACGTTGCGTTCATGTTTGGGTCCTTTCGTTGATGGGCGACGGCGTCGACCGTCGGATGCGTTGCGCCCCATTCAACGGCAATCGATTGCCGTTTTGGTATCAGTATACCCTCGCCACGAGGCGACACGAAGGTATATATGACGATATATATGACGTGTTTGAGCGGCTATGAAGTCAGTCCCGCGGGGCCACGGAGTCCTTCTCCACCAGCACGCACGAGACCCGCGCCCGGTCCTGCGTCAATGACGGCAGCGGCGCATGGATGCCCGCGGGCAACATGAGGTTCAGATCAGCAAGCAGCGAGGGGCCGCCCTCCGCAATGGATGGTTCCGGCAGGGCGCTGTCCCCGGTACGCTCGATCAGCGAGATCAGCTTGCGCACGCTCCAGTATCCCATCTCGTAGTGCGGCAGTTCCACCGAGGTCAGCGCTGGACTCAGGATGCCCGCGATAAACGGCTGGTTGTCCACGCCGACCACCGACAGGTCCCGCCCCACCGTCAGCCCGAGCCGATCGGCCTCACGGTAGGCCAGATGGGCGCGCACATCGTTGAAGCAGAACACGCCATCCGGACGGCACTCGTCGAACAGACGGGGAACGTCACCGTGCACGTCGTGTTCATCGATGGCCAGCACCAGGCGATCGTCATAGCCGATCGGCGATTCATCCAATGCGGCCCGGTATCCGGCCAGTCGTTCGCTCTGCGCGATGATCGGCACATCCGCACCGAAGTAGGCGATACGCCGGCACCCGGCATCCAACAGACGACGGGTGGCCGTATAGCCGATGCCGTACTCGTCCGGGCAGATCGAAGACCGCGCCCCCGTCCTGTCCTCGGCGTCCACCAATACCACGGGCAGGTCGTCGAGCTGCTCGGGGACGTCCACCTTGCGGTGGTACATCATCGCGTAGAGGAAGCCGTCGGCGCCGTACTGCCGCACGATGCCGATCTGTCGGCGTTCAAGATCCGGGTCGTTGCCGGTGTTGACGGTCAGCAGGATATACCCCAATTCCCGCGCAGCATCCTGCGCGCCGAGCATGATGCGTCCGGCGAACGGCGTGGTGGCGATCTCATCGCTGACGAATCCGAGGATGCGGCTGCTGCGGGTCTTCAGGTTGCGGGCCACCAGATTGGGCCTGTAGCCGAGGTCCTTGGCGATTCGCTTGATCTCCCGGGCGATTTCCGGTTTGATGCGTCCACGGTCCTTGCCGTTGAGCACTCGGGAGACCGTGGCGATGGACACGCCTGCGGACTCGGCCACTTCCTTCATCGTCACCATACGGATTCCTCGCTGCTCCCGTATCTGCGGCACCGACAGAGTGCCGGTCATATCAGTTCACCTCCTTGTATTATGACTCGGAATGCCCGCTCATGCATCAATCCCGAACGCGGTGACGCCCATTCGTAGCACGTCGAGCGTTCCGCCCTCGACGTACCACCCCGCCATGCCGGGGCGACGATCGTACAGCCTCATGCCGAAGGCGTAATCACGATCCAGGTACAGGTGCGCCTGATCGCCGTCCACGACCACCTCAACCAGGTAGTCACGACCGCCTTCCAGCACGCACGGTCGTTCCATCTCCACCGCATACGGGAAGAGCTGACCGCCCCGTTCGTGCATGCGCAGTCCGGAACGCCATTCAAGACGCTGATGGCGGGGATCGAATTGCAGGTAGTAGCCGTCCGTCAACGATGCATCGATGTGCATCATCAGCCCGAACCGCACCGGATCCCCGGTGAAACGGATGGTGGTCGAAAGAACACCCTGCCCCGGCATCGGACAGCCTGCAACCGCGGCGAATCCTTCCGCATGACCGGTAATCCCATCGCCCTCGGTCCGCCAGGTTCCCTGCACCGGAGTGAGCCGGACGGGCCGAGACGGCGCGGCGTCCATTCGCGCCGCCAAATCCGCACAAGGTGCGGTGCCCAACGTGCCATCGGCGTGTTGCACCAACCGATGGACCACCATCGACCCGCCCCAGTTCCACGTGCGGTAGTCCGCGCCATATTCCGGCGCGGGGTCGAACCCCCAAGTGTTTTCGCCACGGGTAGGGATCCAGCCGAACAGGTAGCGGTCATGTCCATCGCTCCCGGTCTTCGCCGCGTAGAACGCACGGGAGTCGAAGGTATCGATTGCGGGACGCACCCATGGTCCCAGCGGTGATCGCGCCATTCGATAGTACGTGGCGAACCCGTCCGTATAATTCGAGAACACCAGATACCACCAGTCCCCCATGCGGAACATATCGGGGCACTCATAGGCGGCCGGATGGATATCCGGGGCGTACAACGGCCCTTCGGCGCGCCAATGCAGCAGATCGTCGGACACGCACAGCCCCACGCAACCGTTGCGCCCGCTGCACGCACGCCGACGGGCGGCGACCAGCATCCACCAGCAGCGCTCGTCCTCGTTCCAGAACACGAACGGATCACGCCAATCGGTCGGTTCATAGATCGACGAATCGGGGCCGAACGCCTCACCGACCTCATGCCAGTGGGTCAGATCCTCGCTGATTGCGTGGCGTACCCACTGACGCTGCGGATTATCATCGAAGGTGCAGTAGAACAGGTGATACGTGCCATCCATCTCGACCACGGAACCCGTGCCGCCGAGGATGTGCACCGGCGTCTCCTCAATCTGGTCCGGCCATGCACCGGACATCCGATGCCAGCCGTGGACCACCTGCTCCCGGGGTGCGTCCGGGTTCCAGTTCTTCAGATAGAAATTCTCGAACCGGCCCGAGCGCCGGTCGAAGAACGGAATGACATCGCCCACTTTGGCGTATTCCGGAGTGTAGTACAGGGACATCTCGATTCCTTCTTTCGGGATGTATCAGGATTTGGCCCATGTCAGGCCGGATGGCGGGCCTTCCATGCCTCGGTGTCACGCACATTCAGCCCGGGGATGCGGCCGAAGAAGTACACGCAGCCGACGGCCACCAGCACCGGCAACGACAGGCCGAACGCCAGCAGCACACCCGGCCAGGTCAGCCAGACCATCACGGTCATCAGGAACCCGACCAGCAGGCACAGCGTGCACAGCGGACGGCACAGCAACATCTGCAGGGTCATCTTGACGCACCAGCGGATATTCTCGTCGAAGTTCGCGCGGATCGCCCAGAACAGCATCGAGAACGCGCCGTACACCACCAGCACCACCAGCAGCACACCGGAACTCAGATATCCCATAACGCCGGCGTCATGCCAGTTGACCACCGAATAGTCGTAGATCAACAGCAGCCACAACAGCAGCTGGGGCCAGCCCGCCAGGTTGGACTGCCGGAACTCTGCCTTCCACGCGCGGTGGAACACCGTCCAGGTCTCCTTGCAGGTCCACCAATGGTCCTCGCCGATGATCCAGGTACGCCACGTGGCGTATGCGGCGGCTATGGAAGGGAACAGTCCCGCCACCACCAGGCCCATCACCGTATGGACGATGAAGGCCACGTTGATGACGAAAGCCGTGAGAATCGTGCGACAGACCTGTTCGTAACCTACAGCGAATCGAGCCAACATTGGTGTACCTTTCAGCAATGCAACGTCAACGATGACGAAATGCCTATGATGAGGAATGAAGCGAAACCCCGTGCCACGGCGTCGACACATGGCAACGAACGACGTGCGGCGCGGGGTTTCGCACGGTCCAGCGGAATACGGCACTCCCGCCGGGCCGCGTCGTGCTCAGCCCTTGACGGCGCCGAGCATGACGCCCTTGTTGAAGTACTTCTGCAGGAACGGGTAGAGCACCAGCAGAGGCAGAGTCGAGATGATGATAATCGCGAACTTGAGCTGATCGGCGATCTGCTGCTGATCGGACGCGGAGGCGGCCGACTGCGAGCTGCTCGCGTTGACGATCAGGATCTGCTGAAGCACGTTCTGCAAAGGCCACTTGTTGGTATCGGTGACGTAGATAAGGCCCGTCATGTAGTCGTTCCAATGAGCGACGAAGCAGTACAGGCCGATTACGGCGATAATGGCGCTCGATAGCGGGATCACGATGCGGAAGAAGTATCCGAAGTAGCTCATGCCATCGATCTGCGCGGCGTCGTGCAGTTCCTCAGGAATCGAGGTCTCGAAGAACGTGCGGGCCACGATCACGTTGTAGGCGCTGATCGCACCGGGCAGGATGAACACAAGCGGGGTGTTCAGGATGTCCAACTGCTGGTAGAGCAGGTAGGTCGGGACCAGGCCGCCGGAGAAGAACATCGTGACCGTGAACAGGAACATGATCACGCGACGCGCCTTGAACTCGGCGCGGGACAGCGCGAACGCACAGGGGATCGTGACCACCAGGTTCACGATCGTGCCCAGCACGGTGTAGATGATCGTGTTCAGATAGCCGTTCCAGATCTGGTCGTTCTTGAACACCGCCTCGTAGCCGGCAAGCGTGATGTCCTTGGGCAGGAACGTCACATCGCCCGAGGCCACGGCATTCGGACTCGAGAACGAGGAGATGATCACGAACCACAGCGGGTACAGCACGGCGATCACCACGAAGGCGAGCAACAGCCAGATGATGATGTCGATCACCCAGTCGCTGGGCTTCTTCTTGTAATGCACCTTCGGATTGAACGGAATGTCGTCCTTATTCACCTTGGCGGCGACGGCGACGGTTGCGTTACTCATGATGGTCACCCCTTAGAAGATGCTCGCGTCGTTGACCTTCTTCGAGATGCCGTTGGCGATCATCAGGAAGAGGAAGTTGATCACGGTGTTGAACAGGCCGATGGCCGTGGAGTATTCGAACTGGCCGCCCAGAATACCGATCTTGTAGGTGTAGGTCGAGATGACCTCGGTGGCGGTCTGGTTCAGCGTGTTCTGCATCAGGTAGATCTTGTCGAATCCGACGTTCAGGACCGAACCCATCTGCATGATCAGCAGGATCGTGCAGGTCGGCATGATGGCCGGCAGATCCACGTATCGGATGAGTTGCAGTCGGCTGGCGCCGTCCATCTTGGCGGCCTCATACAGCGAGGTGTCCACGCCGGACAGGGCGGCCAGGTAGATGATGCAGTTCCAGCCGCAGTGCTGCCAGACCTCGGAGATCCAGTAGACGGCGGTAATGGCGCCCGAGTTGCCCATCAGGCTTGTGTCGCCGAAGAATCGGCCGATGATGCCCGACCCCGGGGACAGGAAGATGTTCAGCATCGAGACGATGACCACCACCGAGATGAAGTGCGGCATGTAGGTAACCGTCTGCACGAAACCCTTGACCTTCTTGGAGCCGATCTGGTTGATCAGCAAGGCCAGGATGATCGGGAAGATGAAGCCCATCACCAGCGTCCACAGACTGATGCGAACCGTGTTCCACATGATCTGACCGAACAGCGGTGACTGGAAGAACTGGATGAAGTACTTGAACCCCACCCAATCGCCGCCGGTCAGCCCCTTGGACGGCTCGAACTCGCGGAAAGCGAGCTGGATGCCCCACATCGGGACATAGGCGAACAGGAACATGAAAATCAGGCCGGGGGCCACCAGAATCCACAGCTGCCAGTAGCGCTGAAGGTGGTAGGCGAGCCGCGACATGAACCCCGGCTTGGGACGGTTCGACGATACCGACCCGCCCGGAACCGCGACCGAGGCCGATTGCATATGCGTAGCCATAACGTACCTTGTTTCTCTATGACGTATGTGTGAAACGTCGGGCGGCTGCCTGCAGGCGAGTGACCGCCCGACGAGGGGATCCGCCGCGCGCCGGCGCCCGGCGGATCATAAGGTCGATTTACTGTCCTACGGCTTCGTCGTAGTACTTCTGCCAGATGTCGATGTTCTCCTGCAGACCAAGGCTCTCAGCGGTGAGCTGCTGGAGGTAGTTGTCCCAGCCTTCCTCAACGCCGCCGTTCTGGACGAACGTGGACAGCTGGTTCATCGCGAAGTTATCGATAGCGGTACGATTATTGGCCAACGTCTCGTTGTCCTCCTGGGTCGGGTGAATCCAGATCGGGATGACTTCCTTCTCGGCGTCCACGTTGGCCAAGGCGTCGCGGCAGGCCTCGTCGCTGGCGGTGACCTCATCGGCGTTCGTGTCGTTGATCATCGTCACGCTGTCCGGGATGTAACCGGCGAAGCGGTCCTGCAGGGCGATGACGGCGGTGTCCTTACGGCCGTTGACGTACGCCTTCTCCGTGTCGATGGTGTACTGGCCGTTGCCGTCGTCGGAGACGTAGTCCGGGATGGAGCCGAAGTACCCTTCGACGGACAGCTTTTCGCCGTACATCGCATTGATGACCTTCATCACCGCGTCCATGTTGACCGCGTCCGGATTGACGCTGAGCACGTAGGCGAACTCGGTGGCGTCCATCGAGTAGTCCCACTTGACGTCCTCGTCGGGCATGTCGGCGCTCTGCTTGAGCGGCGGCAGCGTGACGTACTGGTCAACCAGATCACCGTATTCGTTGGCGCTCGACCAGCCGATGGAGACGCCGGTCAGTGCGGTCTTGCCGTCGTTCTGGGTCTGCGAGGCGTACTGCGAATCGTCACGGGTGAAGGTGTCCTTCGGGATCAGCCCTTCGCTCATCAGCTTGCTGTAGAACGCAATGACATCCTTCATCTCATCGGCCGCGTAGTAGCTCTTGACCTCGCCATCTTCGACGTAATAGCCCTGAGTGGAGGCGGAGTTGCCCATGAAGTTGGTGACGATGCCGGTGGAGTTCAATAGCACGAGCGGGCTCCACAGGCCGAAGCCCAGATCACGGATATTCATCGGGATCTCGTCCGCTTCACCGTTGCCGTTCGGATCCTCGTTCTTGAACGCGATGAGCACCTGCTCAAGCTCGTCCCACGTGGTCGGCATCTCAAGGCCCAAATTATCCAGCCAAGTCTGGTTGATGAACATATGCGTGGCGGAAACGCGGTAGCCCTTGCCGCGGTCGGACGGCAGCAAGTAGTAGTGGCCGTCGTCATTGACCATCTTCTCGGCGGTCGGACGCTCCTCGAAGAACTTCTTGACGTTCGGCAGCTGGTCCATATGCTCGGAGAAATCCAGGAAGCTGTCCGGGTACTGGGAAACATCGTTCAGATCGAACAGCGACAGGCCGACATCTGGGAAGTCGCCGGCCACCATCTTGGCGGACTTCTGCTGGCCCCAAGCGTTGTCGGTGATCTCCTCCCATTCGATGTGGCAATCGCAGGCGGCCTCAAGCTCCTGGGTGAACGGCATGTCCTTGACCTGGACATCGGTCACGTTACGGCGGACGGTGATGTACACGATCGGCTTGCCATCGTCGGCAGTGGCCGGATGATCATCTCCCCCACACGCTGCCAGAGGCATCATCATGGCCGCCGCTGCGACCGCGGCCACGGCAAGCTTTACTCCACGAAGACTGCTGTGTCTCATAATTCTCTCCTTACAACATGCGACTGTTGTCTGTTTCTTGCCGACGAAGAAGCCCCCACTGCAGGTTGTGCCTTAGGTGGCTCAGAGCTCCATTGCCTGCCGGCTGATTGCGAGTATAGAACGGCAATCGTTTGCCGTCAAACGTTTGCCTTTGGCGTGTCGAACTCACGGCAAACGATTGTTTCCAAGCTTCTTAGAACGCTACCGAACGGGCGATGCCCCACCCGGACGGTGCCGGATTACCGCATTCCACGGACCCGAGATTGAGCGCCGACATAAAAAGAATCACCCGGCTCAAAGCGGAATTGGCGCCCTCAATCAGCCACTGGCGCAAGACACAGGACAGGAATCGCCTACCGTGTTCCACGAAGCATACGCCGCCGTGGCCACGGGTACGGAGGTACGGTACGGAATCACTTCAAAAGGCTTTACTCAATTCCGTACCACATCCCTGTGGTACGGAACGCCAACAAGACCGTTCAAAAGCTTCCGTACCACGACACAGTGGTGTGCAAACACCAACAGCCCAATCAAAAGGTTCCGTACCATACCAGAGCAGCCATGGTCATCCGCTCCTGCAAATAAGGAACCGCGGCCGCCGCTTACCGCGGGCGACGCCATGCCCGGGTACGGATGGTGTCCGGGAACGGCACATGAGGCTCGCCCTGATACCAGTAGGCCACGCTCGCCACGTCGTCGCTGCGTTCGAACAAACCGGACTCATCGACGCCAATCTGCTGGAGCTCGACCCGTAGATCATGCTCAAAATAGATCGGGTCGGGGATATGCCAGCGGTACAGGCCGCGCATCACCGGCGTCGCCACATCCCAATAGTCGCTTTCTCGCCCCACCAGACGCTGCGAATAGAACGGGAACCCCATATACGGCCCGGTGTACGTCTGCTCGCGCATATGCCCCGCCTCATCGAACGCGGCGAAACTCCACGCCCCGCCGAAGTAGTCCTCGGTACCGGTGCTGCACCAGGTGGGGTATTCGTCATCGTCATCGATGTACATCTTGATCTCGCCCTCGCCCCACCAGCGGCTTTCCAACGCGGTCAGCGCCAGATACGTGCCCACATACGCGCCGCGCCCGCGCACGCCGTCGAGCACCACATAGTCGCGGCCGGGTTCGGTGAGTCGTTCGCGTCGCCACTGCGCGTGGAAGCGCATCATATCCTGCGGCAGCTCGTCATACGCCGTGTAGTCGATCTGGTAGAAGAACGCCGGCACGTCCTCGTTATGGTCGTTGCGCAGCACGATGCGCGCATGGCGGAACGGCATGGCCCAGTAGCAGTTGAACCCCCGGTTGGGATTGACCATCACCGGAATCGAATTGACCCGGCAGGCCTGTGCATGCCCGCAGCAGAAGAAGTCGCCGATCGGACAGGCCACCGACGGGGTATCCTCGCCATCCCAATAGCACTCCAGGATCAGATTGCGCAGCACATCCGGGCCGGTGGGGCTGGTGCGGTCGGTCACGGTCATCCAGATATGCCGGATCACGCCCGGCCCCTCCACATCCATCAGGGTTACGGATTGCCCGGCGGCGATGGTCTGGATGCACGGGCTGCCCTTGCGCGAGGGACCCAACGCGCTGGCGGCCATGGCGGCACGGCCCTTTCCCCCGGTGGGGTTCTCCGCGTTGATGCAACGGCTCCGCCCGCTTGAAGGCATCGTCAACATATCCAACGCTCCCGACGGTATGTCCATAGCAAACGGCGGCATTCCCATTGGCGTATCCATGGCGCAAAGACCTCCTTGTACCTTGCCCAAACGTTCCGGCATTCGCATCGAACCGGTTTGACACCATCATACAGGCATGTTTCCGAAGCCACGTCCGTCCCGCCTCACCCGCCCATTCGATTCCACAGGCGGGGCGACCAGCATGAATCGCCAGGCGCAGGGCTGACGCCGTAGCCCCACCCGACCATTCGACCCCCAGGCGAAGCGGCATCCCCAGGCAACGGCACCGCTCCCGGATTCCGGGCAGCACCCCCGAATATCGGGCAGCACCCCCTGCTCCGCCGTCGCCGCTAGCCACCCAGCAGCGCGAGCAGGTCCTCGCGGGTCAGTGCGGCCATGGAGCCGCCGGTGGAGCTTGAGGCCTCGTCCACGAACCGGTTAGCCAGATCGGTTTTGGACTGCTGCAGGTTCAGGATGCGCTCCTCGATCGTGTCCTTGGCCACGATCTGGTACACGTTCACATCCTGTGTCTGTCCGATGCGGTGGGCGCGGTCGGTGGCCTGATTCTGCGCGGCCGCGTTCCACCACGGGTCGGCGTGGATGACCACGCAGGCGCCGGTCAGGTTCAGCCCCGTGTTCCCGGCCTTCAGGGAGATCAGGAACACCGGGGTGTCGTCGGCGTTGAACGAGTCGACGAGTTCCAGCCGGCGTTTCTTCGGCGTGGCGCCGGTGATCGTGTCATAGGCCATGCCGACCGACCGCAGCCGTTCGGCGATCAGGTCCAGATAGCTGGTGAACTGGGAGAAGATCAGCACCTTGCGCCCCGCATCGCGACAGCTCTCCACCAGTTCCTGGATCGCATCCAGCTTGGCCGAGGGCGATGCCGTACGGCGATTGCCGTCGGACGGCGCGTCAAGCTGTCCCGCGTTCTCGTAGACCAGTCGCGGATCGCAGCATACCTGCCGCAGCCGGGTCAGCTGGGCGAGCACCTGGATCCTGTCGTTGCGGAAGTCCACGTCGCGGGTCTTGTTGATCGAGGCGCGCAGCCGCTGCTCCAACGCCGCATACAGCCGGCGCTGCTCCCCCTCCAGCTGCACGGTGATGACGTTCTCGATCTTGTCGGGCAGATCCTTGAGTACGTCGGATTTCAGACGCCGCAGGATGAACGGCCCCACGAACGCCTGCAGCTTGGCTTGCGCATGCTCGTCGCCGCTCAGCACCGGCTGCTCAAACCGCTCACGGAAATGCCGGTATGACCCCAGCATGCCGGGCATCAGGAAGTCGAAGATGCTCCACAGCTCCGCCAGCCGGTTCTCGATCGGCGTGCCGGTCAGCGCGAAGCGGTGCCGCGCCAGCACCGACCGCACCGCCTTGGAGGCCTTGGTCGCGTGGTTCTTCACATACTGCGCCTCGTCCAGGGTCATACAGAAGAACTCGATCCCCTGGTAGTCCTCCACATCGCGGCGCAGCAGATCATAGGAGGTGATCAGCAGATCCGGCAGGGCCCCATCCTCCGTCGCGGCCCCGTCATCCTCCGGCAGCGGGGTGGCCGCACCCTGCCAGCCGTCGTCCGTCGCATCGGCGAGCGCCGCGGCCGCGGTCCGCGAGACGAGCGTGACGTCGTCGTCCACGTTGTCCCGCTCCGCGGCGCCGCGCGTCACCTGCGCCCGGCAGATCCGATCGAGCAGCGCCCGCCGTTTCGCCTTGCTCCCGGCCACCACGGCCACGCGCAGTCCCGGCGCGAACCGCCGGCATTCGGCCTCCCAGTTGTACACCAGAGACGCGGGGCACACGATCAGATTCGGTCCCACCGTACGCGCCTCGTCGCGCCGCGCCACCAGCAGCGACAGCAGCTGCACGGTTTTGCCCAACCCCATCTCGTCGGCCAGGATGCCGCCGAATCCTTTGTCGCACACCGCGTTCAGCCAGCGGAACCCCTCGACCTGGTACGGCCGCAGCACCTCCACCAATGACACCGGTACCGCATAGGACTGCGGATCGACGACGCGCAGGTCGTCCACATAGGCGCGGAAGCCCTCGTCCTTCGCCTCGTCGTCCACCTGGGCGTCCAGATAGTAGGCGCTGGTCGCAGGCACCTGGACCGGCCCGCGTTCCAGATCATGCAATGTCAGGTCCAGGTCACTCAGCGTCTCCTCCGCCTGTCCGGCATCCACGGCGGACATGTCCAGGAACGCGCCGTTGCGCAGCCGATGGAACCGCTTGCGCCGCCGATAGCTGGCCAGCAGCCCCGGCACGTCCTCCGGATCGATCTCGTCGGCGATCGGCGAAATCTCCACCAGCCCCGACCTGACCGACAGCCCCAGCCGGATCGTCGGCCGCGGCGCGGCGAGCAGCCCGTCGAAGGCGGGTGTGGTGAACACCTCCCCCAGACCGCGCATCACCGGCAGCCCCTCGGTGATCAGCCGCCAGATCGCGTCGTCGTCTGACTCCTCCAGGAACGCCAGCGGCCCGTCCGGACGCGGGAAATAATGCAGCACCGCCTCCACGGCCAGACGTTCGGCGTCTCGGTCGCGGCGCGGGGCGTCCTCGGCGGCGCCCTCGAAGGCATGGTACCGGCGGTCGCCGTACCGCGCCTGCACGTCGCAGGTCACGCCCATCGGCTCGCGATCCAGATAGATCTCGATCGTGCAGGGCTCGCGCCGCAATCGCAGCATCGCCTCCGGCAGCCGGATCGGGATGCCGCGGACGCCGGCGCCCGACTCCCCCGCCTCCGACTCCGACTTCGGCCGGTCGCCGGCCTCGTCCTCCGTCGTCACCGCCGTGAACAACGGCGCCACCGTGCGCATGAACAGATCGGTATCGCTCGCAGCGACCACCATGTCCTCGCCGCGCTCGGTGCCGCACAGCACATCGATGGCCTGCCTGGCCCGCATGAACGCCTGCGAGCAGCGGTGGATCCGCACCTCGTCGCCACCGGAGGCCGCGCCCGAAGCCTCCGCGCGGCGTGACAGACTCTCGGACAGCGACGGCGCGACGGCCACGAACGACGCGGATGACCCCTCCACGATGTCCAGCACATCCAATCGATGCCGCGCCACATACCCCTCGGCGTCGTCGCTCCAGACCAGCGCCAGCCCCAGGTCGGGGTCGCCGTCCACCACGCGGACCGGCTCGGTCCGCATCCGGTAGGGGCGCTCGTAATCCAGGAAGGCGTCGGCGTCCACGAACGCAGCCAGCAGCTCGCCGATCTCGTCGCCGGTCAGCAGCACGGTATCCGCCTCGGCGCCGCGGCGGTAGAACGGCGCGCCGCCGGTCACCGATTCGCGGATGCGCACGGCCCGCTCCAGCACGTCGAGGATGATGCGCGAGCGCTCGCTCAGGGTGTCGCGGGTGTGTATGAACGCGAGCTTGCGGCCGTAGGAGTGGAACTCCTGGTGCCGCACCGTGTCGATGAACGCGGCCACATCCTTGACCACATAGGCCACCGACCTGCTGGGGACCGTCAGACGGAGCCGCACCGCCCATGACGTGCCGAACCGGCGCAGTTCCGGACGCAGGGCCACACTGCCGATCGGCAGGTGCCGGGATACGGCGCCGCCCTGCTGCGCACCGGTCGAGCCGCCGGAGGAGGACATCGCGTCGATCTCCCTGAGCAGCGTGAGCTGGCGCGACTGCACATCCGACTGACGGCTCTGCTCGCGCTCGCGCATGAACGCCTGCAGGCGGCGTGAGGTCCGGGGACTGCGGCGCGGACGGGGACGCGCGGCGGGCGATGGGTCGCCGCCGTCCTCATCCAACGATTCGAAGGCGTCGGGGTCCTCGTCATACGCCATGATCAGCGCGATGACATGCTTGCAGATGGCGCCGAACCGACCGTAGGCGGGGCAGGTGCAATGCGATGCGGTCAGGTCGCCGATGCTCTGGTCGACATGCGCGGTGACGCTGTAATCGTCGGCGTAACCGTCGGCGCTGTCCACCAGGGCGGTCAGCGTGATGCCGTCATCGGTGTACGCGTAGCCGAAGTCGTGGATTCGCGCGGAGTCGATGACCTCGTGCGCGCGGTAGAAGGATTTGCCGCCGAGTCTGCGCAGCCGTTCCTCGGGTATGAGCTCGTCGGGGACACGGCCGTAAACCGGCCCGTCGTCGGACGGCCGGCCCATGACATCCGAGCCGTTGCGCGACCCGTAGACCGCGTTATGCCAGGTCATGTTCCAGCCGCACAATCTCGTCCTCGACGGTACGCACACGGCTCGATGCGCCCGTGGGTTCCGCCACGGGGCGCAGGTTCAGACAGGGGTCGAATCCATCCGGCAACCGGTATCCATCATGTGCGGCTTGGGTCATGCCACCACTCTAGCGCAGCGGCGACCCTACCAGCGGTGACGTTTGCCTCTCAACTTTTATAAGTATACTTATAAAAAGTACATACTTCTACATGTTTTTATAGTATACTTATAAAAGTAATCATATGGGAGGTGCCATGAAACTCAAACCGCGCCCTCGCTATCTTGACCTGCTGCTTGCCGCGCAAGGCAATGGCATAATCAAGGTGGTCACCGGCATGCGTCGTTGCGGCAAATCCACCCTGCTGGAGCTTTTCGCACAGCATCTTCTTGAGACCGGCACGCCCCCCGACCATATTCTTCAATACAAGCTGGAATCCTACGAATTCGCGGGATATTCCGCGGATCAACTGCATAACTCCATCCAGGAACGGATGCCCCAAGCCGGCCATTGGTATCTACTCATCGACGAGGTGCAGCTCATCGACGGCTGGGAGCGCGTCATCAACGCGATTCGGGTCGACCACGATGTCGACATCATCGTCACCGGCTCAAACGCGCATCTGCTCTCGGGGCAACTGGCCACGCTGCTATCCGGACGCGCCATGGCCATCCGCATGTACCCGCTTTCATTCCGCGAGTTCATGGATTACACCGGCATCACCGACCGGACGGAGGCATTCGAACGGTATATTCGCTACGGCGGATTGCCGCCCGTGGTTGATCAGGGCGCCAACCAAGCCCTGGCCAGTACGGTGCTCTCGGGCATCTACGACACTGTGCTGGTGCGCGATGTGGCCACACATCTGCAGATCCGCAACCCCATGGCACTGAACGATGTCGCTCGTTATCTGGCCAGCACCAGCGGTTCACCCGTATCCATCACGAATATCGAGAACCGGCTGAAGAGCGCGCATCGACCGACATCGAGCCTCACCATCGAACGGTACATCCAGGGTCTGCTCGACGCATACCTGTTCCACAGAGCACAGCGGCGCGATCTGCGAGGAGGCCAGATCCTGCAGGGTCTGAGCAAGTATTATCCCGCCGATCCAGGCATACGGAACATGCTGCTGGGCTTCTCGGACTCCGACTACGGGTTCGCGCTTGAGAACCTGGTACATAACGAACTGCTGGCGGCCGGTTTCCACGTAACCGTAGGCAGAACCGATCGGACGGAAATCGATTTCATCGCCGAACGCATACAACCGGACATGTCCAAGCGGACACTGTACGTGCAGGTCAGCGCCAGCCTCATGGACACCGCCACGCGGGAACGCGAGATGAAACCGTTCCGATCCCTCCCCGCGCAGGAAGGGGAACGGATCATCATCACGCTGGACACCATCGGATTGGGACGCACCGAGGAAGGTGTGGACGTGGTCAACGCGCTGGATTGGCTGACCACTCAGGCATACCGCTAGCCCGTTCCTCCGAGCAACGTCATCCTAGCGCAGCGGCGGCCCTACCAGCGGCGACCCTTGGCGCGTTTGCCGCCGGTACCGGACACGCCATCGGGGCCCCACGGTCCGCGGTGCGCCTCACGCAGGGCCGTCAGGTGATGTTTCATAGCCACCAGCATGATATGCGCGTCCTCCAGTCCCAGATGCCGCTCGGAGGAATCCCCGGGCAGCGCGCCCTGGCGCTTGGCGTAGGATTCCAGCGAGTTGTCACCGTACGGATGGGCTTCGCTGGGGGCGGACCCCTCGTCCCACCGGCGGCTCATCGGCATCGTGTCGATGATCACGATATGCCCGGCGCGGTAGCTTTCCGCGTACCCGGCCACGTTGTGCAGGAAGAAGCGGTGTTCGAAGTTCGCGTTATGCGCCACGAACGGCTGCTGTTCAAGGCGCATCAGCAGCCCCTGCTGCGCCTGCGGCCATTCGTCGAACAGGCGCCACTGGCTGCTGGAGCGCATCTTCACGTCGATGCCGGTCAGGTTGCGGATGGCCTCGTTGCCGTGCCACGCGTTGGCCCGGGTGACGCCGAACCCCAGACGCGCCTGGCCGTACGCGTCGCCCGCCTGATACGAGGAGTCCACGTAGGGCATGCCCGCCGGGGCGTCCTGCGGGCGGGGCGTGACCATGTTCATGTATTCGAAACCGACGTCGATGATGTAATCGCGCAGCGGATCGGTGCCGGTGGTTTCGATGTCGATGCCCATGACGGCGTCCAAGCCACGACCCGGCAGGTAGACGTCGCGCCAGTCCGATCCGATCGGGGAGGCGGCCGTCGTCCCCTCGTCAGCGGCGGCACCGCCTGCGGCGATGGCGCCCTCCAGGTTGGCGGCGACCATCAGACGATCGCCGGCCCCGCGCTGCTCGCGGGCACGCTTGCGGCGTTCGGCGCGGCCGTTGACCAGTTCGGCCGTCCGGTCCTGGATGTCATCGACCGCGGGGGCGCCCTCGGCGGCCTGCAGCACCGGCACGGTGACGCGTTCGCGATGCTCGTAGGCAACCGTCCACAGCCCCTCGGCCACGCCGCGGTCACGCAGCAGATTGATCTCGTCGTTCAGTCGACGGTTCGCATGGGCGAGCGCCCTCGGCAGCCGGTAGGAGGGGATGAGCCGATCGTAGTCGGTCATGAACACGCGATCGCAGCAGGTCAGGATGGCCTCCAGCCGGTCGCGGATCATCAGGTCGCGGCGCAGCAGGTCGTGCACGTCGGAGGATGCGCCGGCGTCGCAGTCGTGCACGGTGGCCACACCCACGCCGTGGACCAGGTCGAGCGTGCGCACCCAGTTCCAGTCGATCGGACGATCGTCCGCGTCGACGTCCATCACCGCGGCCCACTGGTCGATGTCGCCGTGCGCGCGCATCAGCCAGTCGTCGTCAGCATGTCCGTACATCGCACTCATCGAAACCTCCTTCGCCGCTGCCGTACCGCCTATCGTAGCCGGAGAACGGGCGCGGCCGCACCGTCGGCACGTCGCCATGCACGTACCGGGGCGCGGCCGCACACCCTGTCGGCTACAGGTCGAAGCCCAGTTCCTCGGCCGCCTCGGTCGGCACCGGATCCTCGCACCACAGGTCGGCCAGGTTCTCGTCCGAGCTCAGCGAGCGGATCTCGGCGCGGTCGATGTACACCTCGCCGGACAGGTGATCGGTCTCATGCTGGAAGATACGGGCGGGCCAGCCGTGCAGGCGCTCCTCATGGCGGTTGCCGTCCTCGTCCTGCCAGCGGGCGATGATGTCCAGCCATCGGCGGCGCACCGCCTGATAGCCGGCGAAGCTCAGGCACCCCTCGTAGAAGCTGCGGGTCTGGTCGCCGACCGGTTCGTAGCTGGGGTTGATGATGACGTGGAACGGCAGCTCGCCGATCTCGCGCGGATCGTCCTCGTCCCCCTCGCGCACGTGGTCCTCCAGCACGGCGATGGCCATGCCCAGTCCGATCTGCGGGCCGGCCAGGCCCACGCCCGGCGCCTCAAGCATGGTGGTGCGCATGGTTTCGATGAGCTTGGTCAGCGTGCGGCGGGACAGCTGCCCCTCGTACGGCGCGGTCCGCTGGCGCAGCACCGGCTCGCCCATCTGCACGATCGGCAGGATGCCTTCCTTGCCGCCGGTTTTGATCAGGTGCTCGACGTCACGGTTGAGGGCCACGTCGACCTTCGCGTTGGCTTTGAACATGGTGGCGGTTCCTTTCGTTGTTCCCGTTGTCTGCCGTTGTCTGCCTCGGCGGCAGTCACAGGGCCAGCTCGTCGGCCACGACCTGCGCCAGGCGGGCGCAGACCTCGTCGGCCTGCTGCTGGGTGGCGGCCTCGGCCATCACGCGCACCAGCGGCTCGGTGCCGGAGGGACGCAGCAGCACGCGGCCGGTATCGCCGAGCAGCGCCTCCTCGCGTTCCACGGCGGCCTGCACCACGGCGTTGGTGGATGCGGCGTTCTTGTCGACGTTCGGCACGTTGACCAGCTGCTGCGGCAGCTGCGGGAAGTCGGCGGCCAGCTGCTTCAGGCTCTTGCCGGACTTCATGACCTCGTTGCACAGGGTCAGCGCGGTCAGGGTGCCGTCGCCGGTGGTGGCGAACTCGCGGTTGATCACGTGACCGGACTGTTCGCCGCCCAGCGTGTAGCCGCCGCGCAGCATCTCCTCCAGCACGTAGCGGTCGCCCACCGCGGTCTGCACGGTGGCGATGCCCATGTCCTTCAGGGCCAGCTTCAGGCCCAGGTTGCTCATGACGGTCACCACCAGCGTATCGTGGGCCAGCTTGCCCTCGGCCTTCTTGGCTCGGGCCAGGATGCCCATGATCTGGTCGCCGTTGACCATGTTGCCGTCCTCGTCCACGGCCAGGCAGCGGTCGGCGTCGCCATCGAAGGCCACGCCCATCATGGCGTCGGAGGCCTTGACCATGGCCTGCAGCTGCTCGGGGTGGGTGGAGCCGGCGTTCTTGTTGATGTTGTAGCCATCCGGCGAGGCGTTGATCACCACCACCTCGGCGCCCGCACGGCGCAGGGCCTCCGGGGCCACCACCGAGGTGGCGCCGTTCGCGCAATCGGCCACGATCTTCAACCCCTTGAGCGGCTTGGGCTGGGTCTTGTCCGGGCCGATCGGGGCGATGGTGGAGACCAGGTGGTCGATATACAGGTTGGTGGCGGTCACCGTGTCATGGCTGATGCGTCCCACGCCGGCGCCGGTCGGACGTTCCCAGTCCCGGCCGAGCACCGCCTCGATCTGGTCCTCCTTGGCGTCGGGCAGCTTGAATCCGCCGCGTGCGAAGAACTTGATGCCGTTATCCGGCATCGGATTGTGGGAGGCGGAGATCACCGCGCCCATCTCCACGTTGAGCACGCTGGTCAGGTAGGCCACGCCCGGGGTCGGGATGATGCCCGCATCGATCACGTCGAACCCGCCGGCGCTCATGCCGGCCGACAGCGCGGCGGCCAGGAAGTCGCCGGACACGCGGGTGTCGCGGCCGATCAGCGCACGCCGCCGACCCTCCGGACGATCATCCTTCGTACCGGAATCTCCCAGCACGCGCACCGCGGCGTCGCCCAGATCGAGCGCCAGCTGCGCGGTCAGGTCGCGGTTCGCCAATCCTCGTACACCATCGGTTCCAAACATCTTGGGCATGAGCTACGCCTCTCCTCAGCCATGGCGGCATCACGCCGCACTCCTCACGATTACCGTGCACCATCGTACTCACCACGCGGCACGATGCGCGGGCACAATCCCACAGATTGCCCCGTTTCACCGCATTTGCCACGTCCAACGCGCCGGCGTCGCACCGGATACGTACGCGCTACGATGCAGCCGAAGAACCAACCGCCATAGTGCAAAGGACTTACGGGCACATATCAACGATCCCTCCGACGCACCGGGAGCGAATCCCGTGCGGCGGAGGGACCGTTAACAGGGCATGCCTGTGATGTCGGCCGACATCACAGCGACGTCACAGCGATGTCACAGCGCGGCGTTCCAGTCGCGCACCTTGAGCGAGCGACGGGCGCTCTCCAGATTGCCGATCACGATGCGGCGGAACGCGTTGTCCGCCTCGGCGTGGGAGGCCAGCCAAGCGTCGCCCTGCTCGACCAGCTTGGCCGGATCGGCGTACACCGGCCACAGGCCTTCGAGCAGCGCCTCGGCCATATGGAACGTGCGGTTCGTCCAGATCCAATCAGCCTCGGCGAAGTAGCGCTCCACATACGGGTCGGCCAACTCGGGCGTGGCGCCGGCGAAACCGCGGGCCACGGCCTCAAGCTGCATGTTGGTCAGCTCCTGGTTGCGGATGGCCTCGTTCCATGCCCATTCCTTGGCCTCGGCCGTGGAACGGCTGGCGCGGGCGCCCATCGCGAACTCACGGTTGGCGGTGGTGTCGCGCTTGGCGAGCTCGGCCGCAATGCCGTCCTCGTCGATCTGGTTGACCGCGGCGAGCGCCTTGACCAAGCCCCAGCGCATGTCGTTGTCGATGTCCAGTCCGTTCAGGCTCACGGTGCCGTCGAGCAGGCCGCGCACGTTCGCGGCGAATTCGGCGTCGCCCTCTTCGCCGTAGCCCAGGTAGGCGTTGGCGAGCTGGAACTGGTTGTCGGAACCGGCTTCGGCGGCGTTCGCCAGCGTCCACAGTTCGGCGGCCACACGGCGCAGCACGTCCTCGCGGCGGGCCGGCGCCACGTAGTGGTGCGCGGTGGTGCCCATGCAGCTCAGCGCGTAGCGGAACGTGGTGGACTCGGTCTCGTGCGCAAGCAGCTTGAGCGTGGTCTCGATGAACCGTTCGGCCGGCAGTTCGGCGTCGCGGGTCATATCCCACAGCGCCAGCCAGATCACGGCACGGGCGAGCGCGTTGTCGAAACGGTACAGGTTCTCGACCGCGAACTCCAACGAGACGGCGTCGAAGCGCAGCTTGGTGTAGGTCAGGTCGTCGTCGTTGACCAGGATGAACGCCGGGCGCGGCTTGCCGGCGGCCTCGGTTACCACGGTGGTCTCGCCGTCCACGTCGAGTTCGATGCGGTCGGTGCGCACGATGCGGCCGGTGGCCGGGTCCTCGTTGTAGAAGCCGACGGCCAGGCGGTGCGGGCGCAGCACCGGATGCTCGGCCGGCGCGCTCTGGGTCAGGGTCAGGGAGGCGATGGTGCCGTCCGCGTTCTCCTCGACGTCCGCGGCGATGGTGTTGATGCCGGCCTGTTCGAGCCACAGGGCGCTCCACGCCTTCATGTCGCGGCCGGAGGTGGCCTCCAGCTCGTTGAGCAGGTCGTCGAGCGTGGCGTTGGCGAACGCATGGCGGGTCAGGTAGCGGTGGATGCCGTCGAAGAAGCGTTCACGGCCCACATACGCGACGAGCTGCTTGAGCACGGAGGCGCCCTTGGCGTAGGTGATGCCGTCGAAGTTCACGTACGTGTCGTTCAGGTCGTTGATCGGGGCGACGATCGGGTGCGTGGTCGGCAGCTGGTCCTGGTTGAGCGCCCAGCTCTTCTCGCCGGAGCAGAACGTGGCCCACGCGTCAGGCCAATCCGTGGCCTCGGCGGTGGCGAGCGTGGAGGTGAACTCGGCGAAGGATTCGTTCAGCCACAGGTCGTTCCACCACTTCATCGTCACATAGTCGCCGAACCACATGTGGGCCAGCTCGTGCAGCACGGTCACCACACGGCGTTCGGAGAGCGCGTCGGTCACCTTGGAGTCGAACACGTACTGGTCGCGGATCGTGACCAGGCCGATGTTCTCCATCGCGCCCGCGTTGTACTCCGGCACGTAGATCTGGTCGTACTTGGCGTACGGGTACGGGATGCCCCAGGTCTTGGCGTAGAACGCGAAGCCCTTCTTGGTGACGTCGAACAGGTAGTCGACGTCCTTGGCGAAGGCCTCGGCCAGCGACTGGCGGCAGTACTGGCCCATCGGCACGACGCGGCCGTCCTCGTTCTCGTACTCGGTGTGCCACTGCGCGTACGGGCCGGCGCAGATGGCGGTCAGGTAGGAGCTCATCGTCACGGTCGGCTCGAACACCCAGCGCTTGATGCGCTCGGCCGGGTGGTCGCCCAGCGTGCCGTCCAGGGTCATGCCGTCCACGGATTCCACGGTGCGCACCGGCTGGTTCGACAGCACGATCCAGCTTTCCGGAGCGGTCACGTCGAAGTCGAACACGGCCTTCAGGTCGGGCTGGTCGAACACGGCGTAGACGCGGCGGGCGTCCGGCACCTCGAACTGGGAGTACAGGTACACGTTGCCGTCGGCGGGGTCCACGCTGCGGTGCAGGCCCTCGCCGGTGTTGGAGTACTGGCACATGGCCTTGACGACGACCTCGTTGTGATCCTTGAGGTTGTTCAGCTCGATGCGGCTGTCCACGAACACGGCGACGGGGTCGAGCGCCTCGCCGTTCAGCACGACCTCGGTCACCTGGTCGGCAATCAGATCAAGGAAGGTGGAGGCGCCGGCCTGGGCGTCGAACGTGACCTTGGTGGTGGATGCGAAATCCTCGGCACCGACGGTCAGATCAAGCGAAACCCAGTAGTGGATGGGCGCCGAGACGACGGCCTTGCGCTCCCCGGCTTCGACCCGGGTGAGATTTGCTCCTGGCATTGTGTACCTTTCTGGCTTGCTAGGGTGGTGGCGTCCGTCGTGCGGCGGACGCCTGACATGGGAGCCCGCGGCGGTCTTGTGAACCGTCGCGGGCAATGGTTGAGTTATTCGTTGGAATCCTCTGTGGCGGCGATGTCGGCCACCACGGGCACAATCATCGGCTTGCGATGCAGCTGGCGGGCGACCCATCCGCCGAGCGTGCGGCGCATGATCTGCTGCAGCTTGTAGGTGTCGCGCGTGCCGTGGATCATCGCGTCCTCAAGCTGGTCCACGATCTGGTGGCGCACCTTGTCGAATTCGCTCTCGTCCTCAGCCACGGCGTTCAGGAAGATCTTCGGACCGGTCACGACTTCACAGGCTTCGGTATCCACCACCACGAAGCTGGAGACGAAGCCCTCGGTGCCGAGGATGCGGCGCTTCTCCAGCACGTCGTCGGTCAGTTCGCCGACCGAGTCGCCGTCCACGTACACGTAGCCGCACGGCACCGAGCCGACGATGGCGGCCTTGCCGTGGTAGAGGTCCACCACGTCGCCGTCCTGCGCGAGCACCACGCCGTTCGGGTCCACGCCGGTCTTGACGGCGATCAGGCCGTTGGCGATCAGGTGGCGGTTCTCGCCGTGGATCGGCATCGCGCACTTGGGCTTGACGATGTTGTACAGGTACAGCAGCTCGCCCTCGTTGCAATGGCCGGAGACGTGGACCGCGGCGTTCTCCTTGTTGATCACGCGGGCGCCCATCTGCACAAGCTTGTTGATGACCTTGTAGACCTCGTGCTCGTTGCCCGGGATCAGGGAGCTGGCCAGGATCACCGTGTCGAACTCGTGGATGGTGATGTCGCGGTGGTTGCCGTCGGCGATGCGGCCGAGCGCGGCCATCGGCTCGCCCTGGGAGCCGGTGCACATGTACACCAGGTGGCGATCGTCCACGTCGGAGGCCTGCTTCAGGTCGATGACGGTGCCTTCGGGGATGTGCAGGTAGCCGAGTTCGGCGGCGATGGACATGTTGCGCACCATCGAACGGCCGACGAAGACGACCTTGCGTCCGTACTTGTGCGCCGCATCCACCACCTGCTGCACGCGGTGCACATGGCTGGAGAAGCTGGCCACGATGATCTTGCGGCTTGCCTCGGCAAAGGCGCGGTCGAGCGCGGGGCCGATGGAGGTCTCGGGCTTGACGAAGCCGGGCACCTCCGCGTTCGTGGAATCGGCCATCAGCAGGTCCACACCCTGTTCGCCGAGCTTGCCGAACTCCACCAGATCGGTGATCTTGTGGTCGAGCGGCAGCTGGTCGAGCTTGATGTCGCCGGTATCGATGAGGCTGCCGGCCGGGGTCTTGACGAATACGGCCAACGCGTCCGGGATCGAATGGGTCACGGTCACGAATTCCAGGTTGAACGGGCCGACCTTGAGCTTGTCGCGCCCCTGAACCACGGTCATCACCGGGTTGATGCGGTGTTCCTTGCACTTGGCCTCCACGAAGGCCAGCGTGAGCTTGGAGCCGATCAGCGGGATGTCCGGACGCAGCTTGAGCAGATACGGCACGCCGCCGATGTGGTCCTCGTGGCCGTGCGTGAGCACCAGCGCCTCGACCTTGTCCAGACGGTCCTTGATGTAGTGGAAGTCCGGCAGGATCAGATCCACGCCCGGCTGCTCCTCTTCGGGGAAGAGCACGCCGCAGTCGATGAGCAGGATGTGGCCGTTGTATTCGACCACGTTCATGTTGCGGCCGATCTCGCCCAGACCGCCGAGCGGCACGATGCGCATCGTGCCCCTGCGGTACTTGGGCGGCGGGATCAGGCCCTCGGCGTGTTCATCGGAACGCTTGCCGCGTTCGTTGCGGCGTCCGGCGCGGCCGGATGCCGACTTCGCGCCCTGGCCGCCGGACTGCGCCGGGGCAGTGGTCTGGTCGCCATCGTTCCGCGAGGACGCGGCCTTCTTCTTGGAAGCCGTGCGTTTGGAGCCTTTGGCGGCCGGCTGATTGCCCGTGGCCTCGGCGATGATTTCATCCATGATGGCTTCGACCTGCGGGTCCGCGCCGTTGGTGCGGACGCGACCGGTCTTGCCATCACCGGTGTGTGCGGCGTCAAGCGCCGCGAGTTCTTCTTCTAATGCCATTGGTTCTGTTTCTATCTTGGTGTTCCCGCCTGTGCGGGAACGAGGTCTTATACGCCACGGGAGGGTGCGACCGCCGTGGTGCGCTCATGGCGCGTCGGTAGGCGCATATATCTCCCGTGGACTGGCTGTGCCGCGGAAGCGGCACTCCGTTATTGGAGCAAGTCAGAGCAAGCCGGAGGCACGCATGCCGACCTCGGCTCGGGCGATCTCGTCCGGCCCCGGGCCGACGTTCGGCAGTCGCATGGAGGTGTCGTCGAGCAAGCCGCGCACATGGAGCGAAGCCTTGGCCATCACCGCCTGGAATCCGTTGCCGTTCAACGCCTCGACCAGCGGGGCCAGCCGCACGGCCAGACGCTGGGCCTGGTGGATGTCGCCATGGTCGAAGGCGGTGGCCAGGTCGCGCATCGGCCCGGACGCGGCGTGGGCGATCACCGAGATGATGCCGACGGCGCCGACGGACAGGAACGGCAGGAACAGGCCGTCGTCTCCCGAGTACCAGTCGAGTCCGGTTTCCATGCGCTTGCGGACGGCTCCGGCGATGTCTCCGGTGGCGTCCTTGACGGCGGTGACATGGTCGAGTTCCGCCAGCCGACGGTAGGTGTCCAGCTGGATGCGCACGCCGGTGCGACCGGGGACGTCATAGACGATGATGGGCTTGTCCGCCGAGGCGTTGACCGCCCGATAGTGTTGGAAGATGCCTTCCTGCGAGGGACGCGAGTAGTACGGGGCCACGACGAGCACCGCGTCGACGCCCGCCTCCTGGGTCTGTTCGGCCATGCGCACGGAATGGGCGGTGTCGTTCGAGCCGGCACCGGAGATGACCGGCACGTCGACGACCTCTTTGACGGCTCGGACCAGATCGACCTTCTCGTCCATGTGAGTGACCGGGGATTCGCCGGTGGTGCCGTTGACCAGGATGCCGTCGGCGCCATCCGCGACCAGCTGCTTGGCGATGCGCTGGGCGGCGCTGTAATCGATGGATCCATCGGCTTTCATCGGCGTGATCATGGCCGGGATGATGCGCCCGAACGGGGCAGGATCAAGAAGATGCATGGTACCGTCACTCATGGTATCCACGGTACTTCGCGGGCGGGACGCGAAGCCCCGCCCGTCCGGCGTCCACGGCGGAGTCGATCACAGGTCCAGGAAGCGGTCAAGCCCCACGGTCAGGCCCGCATGCGACCCTTCGGCCAGCTTGCGTACGGCCAGCAGCACGCCGGGCATGAAGGAGATACGGTCGAAGCTGTCGGCGCGGATCGTCAGCTGTTCGCCGGCGTTGCCCATCAGCACCTCCTCATGCGCGTTCAGGCCGCGCAGACGCACCGCATGCACATGGATGCCGTCGACCACCTGGCCGCGGGAGCCGCCGTCGGTTTCGGTATTGTCCGGCACGGGGGCCAGGCCGGCGGCCTGACGTGCGGCGGCGATGCCTTGCGCCGTGTGGATGGCGGTGCCGGACGGGGCGTCGACCTTGTTCGGATGGTGCAGCTCCACCACTTCGGCCGACTCGAAGTACGGGGCGGCGAGCTTGGCGAAATAATCGGCCAGCACCGCGGAGATCGCGAAGTTCGGCGCGATGAACACGGCCTGATCGGCGCGCGGCGCCGCGGCCAACGCCTGACGCACCTGTTCCAGACGGTCCTCGGTCCAGCCGGTGGTGCCCACCACCACGTCCACGCCCTGACCGATCAGCGTCAGCACGTTGTCCAGTGTGACGGACGGCACGGTGAATTCCACGACCACATCAGTGTTCTCCGGCGTGATGGCGTGCAGGTCATCGCCCGCGTCCGGCGTGAGCGCCAGCTCCATGTCCTGTGCGCCGTTGACCGCGTCCACCACGTGGGATCCCATGCGCCCTTTGGCGCCGACGACGGAAACCTTGATCATTGTTGCCTCCTTGATGATTGAGTGCCAGCGTTGTTCCCTATCCGTCCCGAGCCTATCGCGCGCCGCGAACAGTGGGGCGCAGCCGGGGATACCGAAGCCCCGGTCACACGCCTTCGCGGTCGCGCACCTCGAACAGCGGGGCGGTGCGAACGGTACGTCGCCCGGATACCTCCCGACCGGGTGTCCTCCGACTAGTCATTGTCCGACTGGTCGGGCACGCCGAGACGCAATGCGTCGATGATCTGGGATTCGGTTTTCCCTTCCGCCTGAATCTCGCGTTGCCGTTCGTCCGGTTCACTCACGTAATACAGCGCCGCATCGATGGCGTCCAGCGGGATACCCTCGACCACCGATAGGAGCAGTCGGTAGCAGTCCAGCTGCACCAACTTCTGTGCCACGTCCCGTGGCTCACGAGGACGCCGCCCGGTTTTCCAATCGATGATGGTGTACCGTTTGCCCGTGTCTTCGGGGTCGAGGCCTCCAGCGAACACGGCGTCGAGCTTGCCGTTGACAATGGTGCCGCCCAGCTGGGGGATGGCGATGACGATCTGCCGTTCGGCCCATGCAGGATGGCGCCGGGCCCACCGCGATTCGGCCAGACGGCGTTTCCACGTCAGCAATGCGTCCGGGTGTCCGCCGCTGTGCCGCTCGGCCGAATCAAGTTCCTCGAGCAAGGCACGCCGCGAGGCCGGTGAATCCGCATCCGGCAGCCTGCCGTCCGCCACGGCGTTGATGAACCGTTCCGCCCATGCGTGGAACTGCGTACCGGCTTCGGCCGCCGGTGACGCCACGCTGGGAATCGGCCGCACGATGCCCCGCCAATAGGCGTTCTCCTCACGCTCGGTCATGCCTCCCGCAGCCGCCTGCAACGCGGTGACGCTTTGCCGACCCGCCGCCAGGATGCGCCGGCCACGCTCACGCACGTTCCGGTCCAGGTCCTCGCCGGTCAGCTGCGCACCCATCAGATCATGGTCCGCAACAAGCAGACGCGCCCGGCCGAGCAACGGTCCGCCGTCACGGGTCTGTCCATCCGATGGTCCGCCGTCATGGCGCACGGCGCCCATGGCATCCATGGCGTCCCGCACCGCAAGCGCCCCGGCACGCAATCGCTCGGCGATATCGGCGCTTAGCGTGCCCGGCCATGGCAGCGCGATGTCGTCGTCGGGCTGCTCGATCGGCGTGGCCCAAGCCTGGCCGATGACGGCGTCCTCATACTCGCGGGCATGGTCGCCGGCGAAGAATCCTTCAGGCAACGGCGGCAATGTATCATCGTCCGGCACTGTTGTCGGCCGGTGCACGGCATCCGCGCGCGTGTGCAGGGCGTCGAACAGCTCCTGCCAGAAGACCGAGGCGCTCTGCGCCCTGCTTGCTGCGGCCCTGCGGCGCGGGTCGCGGCTGCGCTCGCGGTACGCGCAATATGACAGCATGGCGTCATGCCTGGCGCGGGTCAACGCCACATAGGCCAGCCGTCGCTCGTCGGCGTGCAGCCGACGGCCGTATTCGTTGCTCTGGGTCAGATACCAGGAATCCGGATCCGAGTCCTCCACGCCGTCGCCGCAGTCGCGCAGCGAACCGAATACCTCGTCATCGATCTGCATCACGTCGTCCAATCGCGTCAGCGCGTCCACCGGGTCCTCCCCCGGCGCGCCGTCGTGAGGGAAGCGGGGAAGGATGTCCGCGTCGACCCGTATCGGGGCAGGCACGCTGGTGGCGTCGGTCAGCCAGGTTCGACTGTTCTGCTCCCGGTATTCGGGAGCCGTCCACACGCCGTCGACCAGCCCTCCGGCATGGGATTCGTCCAAGGTAATCGTCAATCCGTTCTTGCTGTTGTTCGGCATGATGCCCGATGCGCAGTCGACGATGGCCACGGCGTCCCATTCCAGGCCCTTGGATTGGTGGATGGTCATCAGTTCTACGTCGGCCTGGTCGTCATGCATGGAGGCCGCCTCATCCTCGATATTGCCCAGCACGTCCACCCAGGAGAGGAAACCGCGCAGCGTCGGCGTCCGACCATCCCCCAGTTCCTGGATATAGGTGTCGGTCAGGTCGACCAGCGTGTTCAACGGCATCCGGGCCACGGTGGGGTTCGCGGCCTGTTCGCCGTCTCGTATGGCTTGGGCAACCACCGTATCGATGTCGAGATCCAGCGCACGGACCGCGGCGCGAATCACCTCGGCCAGCGGATGCCCCAGCATCGCCTGCACGTCGCGCAGCATGGCGCCGGCACGCAGCACCCCGGCCTTGGCGCTGTCGCCGAGTGTGCCGTCACGATCAAGCAACTGCCTCAGATCGCCCCGTTGCAGCAGATCGCCGAGGAACACGGCATTGCCCACCTGGTCGCGGTGCTCCCGCACCACCGATTCCCATTGCTCCGGCGGGCAGTCGGCATCCGCCACGCCGGCCTCCGCCAACGCCCGGAATCTCACCCGCGTATTCTCCCTGTCGGCAAGCGCGGCCAGACGGGTCAGGTCGCTCGATGACAGCTGGAACCTGGGGGTGGCCAGCAACCGCATCAGATGCTCGGCGTCATCATGCTGCACCACAACATGCAGCAACGCCAGCACGTCGCAGATCTCCGGGCGTTCCAGCACCGCGGAATAGCCGACGACGAACGTGGTCATACCCGCCTGTTCCAAGGCTTGCTGGTATTCGTCCATGGTGCCTTTGGACCGGAACAGCACGGCCACGGTACCACGGTGCTCCACCATGCCGTCCTTCACGCGGGTGTGGCGCCGCAGGGCCTCGCGGCAGAACCGCACGACGCCATCGATCTGCTGCCCGAGCGTCTCGTAGCCGATCAGTCCGATGGTGCCCCGATCGGCTTCGGGGATATTCGCCAGCGAGGGGACATCGACCTCATGCAGCGCTGCGCTGCCCGGGCGGCGCGGGGGCGTGCGCAGCGGCAATGTCAGATCGTTCGCGGCCTCCAGCACGATCCGGGAGTTGCGGCGTGTGGTGCTCAACGCATACGGCTTGGTGCCGGGCGGCATATGGAAGTCCCGTTCGAACATGCGGAAGGCGCCGGGACTGGCACCACGCCAGGCGTAGATCGACTGGAATGGGTCGCCCACGGCGCTGACGGCGCTGCACGGCCCGCCATCGTCGGGATGGAACAGCGCGGCCAACAGCATGGCCTGCGTGGTGGAGGTGTCCTGGTACTCGTCCAGCAGCACATGGCTGAACCGTTCGCGATACCGGCGGCCGATGGATGGGAACCGGCTGACCAGTTGATACGCCGCGATCGTGAAATCCCCGAATTCGGCCATGGTTCGGCGGCGTTTCTCCTCGTTGTATTCCTCGACCAGATCCAGCAGCAGTTCACGCTGTTCTGCGGTTCTGGCGATGCGGTCGCACTGATAGACGCAGTTGGCATACAGTTTGGCCTGATACTGCTCCAACTTGACCTGCCATTGTTCATCGCTGTCCTTCTTGGCGCGTTTCGGCAGCGCGCCGGCGAACAGCTTCTCGGGTATCGGTTCATCGCCCAGCGCGGCGCGCACCCGACTGATGAAAGCGTTGTCCCAACGGCGTATCGCGGCGACGGCTTCGGCGTACCCTGGGCAGTCAGGGCCGATCATCGCGCTGGCTATAGCGTTGGACAGACTTCTCACGTCCCCGGCCAGTTGGGGGATCGACGGCGGGTCCTGCCGCACCGAAAGTTCATCCAGATGCCGCTCCACCACATCGGCCGCCAACTGCAATGCGCCGGCGTCACTCAGCGGCTGCGTGTTCCGGTCGAAGCCGACCAGGAGCCCGTACTGGCGGACGATGGTCTGGAAGAACGCATCGTAGGTGGCGATGGTCGGCTTCAGGAACATCCGGTCAGGGTCCTCATCGGCACCCGACTGTTCGGCGACCGCCGACGAGACGCGGTCCAACAGCTCGCCCGCAGCCTTGCGCGTGAAGGTCAGGCCCAGGATGCGCTCGGGAGCCACGCCGTTGCCGATCAGGGTGACGATGCGCCTGGTCATGGTATAGGTCTTGCCTGATCCGGCACCCGCCACCACCAGGATGTCATCATCGTTCGGGGCATTGATGACCCGTGCCTGTTCCGGGCTGTCGGTGAATGCGTGCATCATGCTTGCCTCGTTTCATAGACGGTGTTGAGCTCGCCGGCGCAGGCCGGACAGGATGTCGTCATGCGGCAGCGTTTCACATGATCGGGCGTGGGGTGCGCGATTAGCAGCGACGATCGGCTGGCCGCGGCCGCATAGAACACACGCGCGGCCATGGTCAATGCCCAGAGCGTCTGGGTGCCCCGCAACCGTATGATCTGGTTCCACGCCGCGGCGCGCACCCCTGCGGGCGGCGTCTCGGGCAGCTCCGGAATCTCCAGATACTTGGGATCCTTATAGTGGTAGCGCCCGGCAAACGGTTCCATGTTCCAAGCCCCGTTGCGCAACAGTGCAGGCTGGTGAAGGCTTTCCACCTCAAAGCTGCGGCTCGGGCCATCATCCTCGCGGACGAAGAACAACCCGCTTTGCGCGATGTACGGCATTCGCGGGGATGGCCCGACACAGCCCCGATCCTCGGGGAACGCCAAGCCGAGCTGATAGCAGACCAGCTGCAGATCGTTGAAGATCTGCGCGGTACCGTATTTCCTCCCGGTCTTGTAGTCGATCAGTCGCACTGCCTCGTGACCGTCCCCGTATCGACGATGTTCAAGCCGGTCGATCCTGCCGGACAGACGAATCGTCAGATCGTCGCACATGCCCTCGGGCCAGCCTCCGACCAGCGTTCCCATAACCACCAGGAGTTCGCCGCTTGTCATCGGTTCGATGCCGGGTATGGCGTTATAGGCGGCGAGCATGTCGTCGATATCGAACCGGGCGGTGAATTCCACTTCGCACTCCGCCCGTTCCAAGGCTCCGACCGACATGTATTGGGCGTTGCGGAACGGGTATGCCGCATCGCATCCGTTGACGAAATAGCTGGCGATATTCGTCAGCATGGTTTCCGCCGAACGGTCGAGTTTCATCGCATCGTACCGGTCGGTGGGGGAATCGATGCCCTGCGGGTCTCGACGCAACGAACGGTAGATCGCCATCAGCCGTTCCGTCACCGCCGCGATACGGCTCTCGGTACCTTCTGCGGCCACGGTCCCCGGCATATCGAGACGTTCCTCGCTGCCGCGTTGCGCCACCTCGTGCACGATGGTGCCGAAACCGGCGTGCACGCCGCCGGATTGGGGGCCGGAGCAGCGGCGTTCCAATAGCCAGCAGACCGGACAGGACCAGATGCCGTCGACGGAGGATGGCGACAAGGTCACGATATGCCGTCCGTCGCGAGCCTCGGCTCGGGCTTCCGCTTCTCCACCCGTGGCACCGTCATGTGGTAGGTCGACGAAATACCACTGCCGCGGATCGGCGGCGCGCACGCCGTGCTCCGCCAGCAACGCGAGCGCGGATGCCGCATCCCGTCCTTCCGGCGAGTCAGCGCCGTGGCATGCCAGCGTGATACGAGCGGCGGTCACCAATCCCCTGGGATCGGCATCGAGACCGGCATGGGATATCGCATCGCCGTCGTGTACCGCCTCGCCGCCGGGACGGGTGAACACCGCTTCATCACGCTGGCGGATGAACCGTTCAGGCAGATACCCGTACAGAAAGTCCGATGGGGTGCAATCCTCGTTCCATGTCGCACTGATCGTCAGCGTCTCGTCGGCGCGGGTCACCGCCACGAGCAGGTTCTTCTTCTCGCTGGACAGCACTGCGGCCAACCGAGCGTCGCAGTGAGTCGGGTCGGCGCCCCCGATTCGCCCATGCAGCATGAGATCGGCCAGATCCTCGCCACCGAACAGCGTGGCGCGTTCCGCAAGGTTCGGCCATACATCCTGCTGGACCGCGGGCAGCCACACATGCCGCCAATGGTTCCCGGCGGCGCCGGCGGGGGTGGTCAGTGTCACGGCCTGTTCGACCGGCCCGACATGCGCCAGCGAATCCGCTTCGATCTGCATCGACCTGACCTGGTCCATGAACGCGACGATATCCTCCCCGGCGGAGCCGTCGGCGGCGAACTGGAACAACCGCATCGCCACGTCAAGCCGATCGTTGGCGGCACGGCCAGCCACGTCATTGCGCAGGGCGGCGCGCTGCCAGACGCCGGCCACGCCGGTCGCATTCCAAGCCAGCGCCAACGTGTACTGTGCCTCCCGGTTGGACAGCCGGCCCATGCCATCCGCAACGCGGCCGACCATATCCCACATCCTGCGGAACGCGACGGCTTGGGGGTCACGGCCCAGAATCGCGTCGAGGGAATCCAGTACGGGCGTGGCGGGCGCCTTGGGATCGTCGAACGCCAGCATCAGGTACATCGCATGCTGGCCGAACGGCAGCTCGTCATCGGCGGATTCGCCCGTCAGCACGCCGTCGTCCACGCTGACCGCCGCCGCACGCCGCGCCGCCTGTCGGCGCTCGTCCACGGCGTCACGATACCGATCCCACGATTCGATCAGCGCCGCGAGATGCCGTTGCCCTTCCGCACCGGCGGTCTCTGCGCTTTCCTGGACGACTCCGGCCAATGACTCCAGTGCGGCCATCGCGGATTCCACCGGCGCCAACCGCGCCGGGGCACCCTCGGCGGACTGCGTGCCGGCGGTGACCAGCGGGCAGGCCATCAGCGTGGCCACCCGTGCCCGTACGTAGGACGACAGCGCCGCCAACGGCAGATCCACGGCGTCGATGCCGCGCCTGCGGAGCAGCGCCAGCTCGATCAGGGCGAACAGCCCCTGCACGAACGGCTCGTCCTTCAGCGGACGCGTGACCGACGAGTAGCGCACCGGCACGCCATCGCGGCGCAGACGCTCGCCGAACGACCGCACGGTGACGTTGTCATGGGCGATGATCGCCATGTCGTTCCATGCAATCCCCTGGTCCAGATGCAGACGCTTCATACGCCAGACGACATCGTCCATCTCCTCGCGAGGCGACTTGTACAGCGCCGTGGATACCGTGCCATCCTCCAACGGGGAGGCGCCGAGACCGGCATCCACATTCGCTCCCGGTGCGTCCAATCGCCGGATCGGCAGACTGCCCGCGTATCGGGGGAGCTTGCCGGGACGCTGCGGCATCGGCGTGTCATCCGGCTCCGGCGAAGGGATCGACAGTGAGATGCGCGAGGCCAGAAGGTCGCGATAGGTCGGTGCGGCGGCATCCGCCGGGGTATCGGATACCGGGATGCGATGCAGGGCGGCATGCAGCGGCCCTCGCACCGCGCAACCCATCAAGTATTCCGGATAGGAGCCACGGAACGTCTGCACGGCCTCGTCGGGATTCCCTACCAGCACCAGCCGCACCCCTGCGGCGGACAACGCCTCGAGGAAGCGCAGCCCGGCCAATGTGGCGTCATGGAAATCATCCACCACCAACACCGAAGGAACCGTCTCCGGCTGCAGCCGCACCTCCTCCACCTGTACGCGACGCAGCACCGCAGCCGCCTCGACCAGCAGCCGCGATGCGTCCAGACGGTATTCGCCCGGATACGTATGTTCGATGGCCCGCACGTATTCCCGCCGCAGCGCGAACGCCAAGCGCCACTGCACCGCGGTGCGGTCGGCGTTACGCCCGGTGCCGGCCGCCTCCCCCACGTACTCACGCTCATGCGCGAACGATGCCCCCAGCTCGTTGATACGGGCCAGCATATCCCTCAGCTGATCCACGAACGACGAGGAGACGCCGCGCTCGAACATCGCCATCGTCGTCGCGCCGCCCGACTGCTCCCGGGCGGGTGCCACCGTATCCGTCCAGCGGTCGTCGGCGAAGTATTCCCGCAACAGCACGCACGTATCGCACAGGTTGCCGGCTTCGGCATGGTCCAGATGCGCCGCCACCACCCTGCGCAGCAGGGCATCCTGTTCGGCGCCGTTCAGCAGACGTGGCGCAGGCAGGTCCTCATACCGTCGGGCGTCGGCGATCACGGCGAACGCCAACGCCGACAACGTGGTGACCGGACGCGCCTTCATCGACGCCCCCATACGGCGGATTGCGCGATTGCCCAACCTATCCGCCGTCACGCGCCCGGATACCGTCATCATGGCTCCCCCACCATGGTTGCGTTCCAACGCACGCATCAGCGCCTCGAACGCGAACTCCGTCTTGCCGCACCGCGGGGGGCCAACCACCAGCAGCGCGGAAGCCTCGCCGCCCCCGAGCACCGCGTCGAACGCCTGCCAAAGTTCCTGCATACCAGTCATGGCTCAAGCCTAACCATGGCCGTCACGGAACGGTAGATATCTACCGTTCGTATCCGCCCTCAGCGTGTTGCCGCAAGTCTCCGGCGCCACGGCATGCCGCCGGATTACCGTGCCATCGCGTCCCACACCACGCCGGACAGCTCGCGGATCTCGGCCTGCGCGGCCGCACTGTCGGGCACATCCTCGCTCATCACCGCCAGCACGTAATCGCCTGTTGCCGCCGTACCGTCAATCGCGGCGGATGTATCGGATGAGGCGAACACAATCGCCACGTCATTCTCCACGCCGTCGATCTCCCCGGTTTTGTTGGCGGTCACCGTACCCGCCGGCAGACCGCCGGGGATCTTGGAGGTCCTAGTCTGTGCCATCAGCAGGTCGAGCATGCTCCGGCTGGCCTGCGCGGACACCAGTGCCCCGCGGTACACGGCAGCCATGAACCGCCCGCAATCCTCCGCCGTGGTCCGCTTCAGCGACGGGTCCCCGCTGACGTCGCCGAGGTACTGGTTGATGGACGAATCCCCGAACCCATGCTCCTGCGCGATGGCGTTGACGACCTCGAATCCGGCTTCGCCGCTGCCCGAACCGAGGATGTCCACCAACGCGTTCGTGGCCTCGTTGGAACTCACCGTGATCATCTCCCGCAGCAGCTCATCGATGCGGGCGTCCTCGGCGAGCGCCCCATCATCGATCCGCTGGTAGACGGCCAGCATGACGTACAGTTTGATCAGCGACGCCGAATACCCCTGGTGGTTGTTGATCGTCAGCGAGGCTCCGGTGGCAAGGTCTTCGCAATACACCTGCCAGCCGCCCTGGTATCCGGCGATCAGCGTCTCCAATTCGCCTTGCAGCGCACTCATCGTATGCCGTACCGGCTGGCTGGCGTCCGGCTCCGGAACCGCCGTGCGCCGCATGGCATCATGGTCCGGCACGGCGATGCCGTCCTCACCTGCGCCGTCGGCAATGCCGACCCGTGCGGATGCCGCCGCTCCCTCCGGATTGCTTCGATGTGGCATCGACATCGTGACGCCGATACCGACCGCCACCGCCGCGAATGCAACCGCCACACCCGCCGCGATGACGGCCGTCCAGCCGCGCCCGCGCCCCGGTACCCGATGCGCCGCGCCACGATGGGACCGCGACGGGCGGGGGCGCCGACCATCCGTCGGCCGAACGTCCCCCGTCAACGCGCCGCACCTGCGAACATCGTGTCCCAGACCGTCGCCAGCATCTGCGAAGTGAGGTCGGCGGCACGTTCCTGCCCCAGATTCTCGGTCATCACCGCCAGAGCGACCTTGGTGCGGCCATCCGATATGACGACGAAATAGTTGTATGCATCCTGAATGCCCATACCGCGATGCGCATGGATGGTGGCCCCCTCCGGAATCCTCACGCCTTCGGAGGCAATGTCATACGACATCAGCTCATCCGCTCCGTCGGCGGCCACCATGGACAGCATGCGCGCGGCGTCGTCGGATGACGCATAGTTCTCGTACCCGTCCTCGGAGGCGGCCACATCCCCGAATCGGCGTTCGAACGACGATCCGGAGAAGCGGTTCGCGGACAGCCATGAATCGATTGCATCCACACCGCCGACCGCGTCGATCAGCAGATTGGCCGCATCGTTGCTCATCGAACGCATCATCTCGCCCGCGGAATCGCTCGGCTGATCCTCATGGGTGCCGTAGTACGCCAAGTACACCGGCAGATACAATCCGGCGGATACCATGCGTTTCGAAGCGTTCCGCGACGAATAGCTGCGCAGTCCGTCCTCGGTCATCACCGATACGGCCACGTCGGTGGACGAGTAGGCGTCGACGATGCGATCGGTGGATTCCTGATTCAACGTGCGCGCCGGCGTCTCGGGCCCGTCCCCGTCCTCTTCCGATTGCTCGGATGACGCGGGGTCGTTCTCGTCCGACGCATCGCCCGGGGACGACGCCTCGCCGCCGGTCGGCGCCGGCGTCTGCGAGGTGCCCGGATCGTCCGCCGAGACATGCCGCACCACCAGCGTCACGCCGGTGATGATCAATGCCACGGCGGCGATGGCTGCGATAACGATGGCCACGATGGTTCCGGTGCGCCTGCGCGTCGCCGGCCGAACGGGAGACGATTGCGACGGCACCGATTGCGCCGGATACGCCGGCTGCACCGGCTGCATGGATATCGTCGGCGCGTCGGCGAGGGGATCCGCTGCCGGCGGTGCGGTCAGCGGACTGCCGCATACCGTGCAGAATCGCGAGCCTTCGTCGTTACCGTTGCCGCACCGTCCGCAAATCATCGTGCCCTCCATCCGTCGTCGTCTCCATGTCCATTATCGGTCATGTTCCGCGGATCGGAATCCGCCGACCGGTCGGATGTCCCGGATGGGCGGATCGACCCGTCCTCCGCCCAGGCCGATACCGTTGCCGCATCGGCGGAGCGCAACGCGGTGAACTGCAGCGCACTGATGCCATTGGAGACGAACAACGGCAGTCTCAGGCATTCCACGCCACGATTCAGGCGCCATGGCGTGCTGGACCGCTCGACCGATTGGATGCGGGAGCGGCGCGTGAACACCGTGAACAAGGTGAGTACGGACGCCCCCGTGGCGGCGATTCGCTTGTCGTCCAATACCGAGTATCCCTCCGACGCCGCCTTCAGCCAACGGCACAACCCCCACCAGACCGCCAGCGCCGCAGGGGCCAACGTCCACAGCCAGTTCACGGCATCGCGGGACACCAGCGCCCAGATCACCGCAACCGCCATGCCCGCCGCGGACACCGCCAGCGGCATCACCAGATAGTAGCGGACCAGTCCGCGGCCCGTCCGATGGATCTCCGGAGGTTCCAGCCCCCATTCGGGGAGCATGCGTTGCAGCACGGCATAGACGCGGTCGTCGCCGATCACCGGCAGCACATCGGCGCCGGTGGCATCGCCGTCCTCCCCTTCCGCGGCGGCCATAGCGCCCAATCCCAGTCGGACCGAGCACAGGTGCAGGGCCCGGCGGAGCAGCGAGCGCCGGATGGCGACGGTCTGGATGCGGTCGATGGCGATGGTGGTGATCCGCTGCGTGAGCGCGCCGCGCACCACCACCAGGTCGCCGCCGCGGCGCCACACCTCGAATCCGTAGAACCGCAACAGCGATCCGATGATGCTGGCGCCCACAAGCACCGCGAAAACCACGACCACCGCGCCGGCGATCATGGCCGCACTGCTGGTGGCGAATCGGATCACCGAATCCTGCGCGGTGTCGAACACGTCCTCGGGAACCAGATCGCGCAATTGGTCGAGGAATCCGTAGACAACGATCAGCGCGGCGAACAATCCCAGGTCGGTGACGGCGAACAGCACGATATCCGCAACGGAGGCACGGAACACCAGCTCGCCGTCAATCGCCGGACGGCCGGTCGCCGACTGGTTGACGCCCGTGCGCGCGCCGGCGGCCGGAGCCTCTTCCGGCTGCCGGCACTCCTCGGCCGCATCCGAGTCGGCGACAGCGGTATCGGCGGTATCGGCGACTGCGCCATGGATACCCACCGATGCCGCGGCCGCGGATACGGTGTCCCCGCTATCCAACTGTCTGGCGGCTTCCAGCTCCAGCTGCACGCCGGCAGGAACGCCCCTGAGCGTCATGCCCGATTCCCCACCCGCGGCGGTGATGTCCAGGATCACCACATGGAACGGCCGCATGTAAATCGGGGCGCTGCTGGACAGCGTGTGGATGTGGTCGTAGGAGATCGTTGTACGCGTGCGGTTGAATACCCCGGAGCGTTGGGTGATGCCATGGTCGTCCATCCGATAGCCCGTCGTCAGCCATCGCACGACCGGGGAGACGAGCATCCATGCCGCAATCAGCCCGATCACCGCCACGATGACCGCCATGACGACCGCCGAATCACGGTTCGGTACGGCAATGGCCAGCACGGGAAGAATCAGGGCGATGGCGGACCTCACCGACTCGATCAACGCCGTGACCACGGCAATCGGATGCAGCCGGCGCCAAGCCATGTTCACAGGTCCTCCTTCACAGCGAGCACACGTGCGGTGATCAGGTCCACCAGCTGTGCGGCCTCGGCGTCCTCGATGGCTTCGATCTCATGCGCTCCCACGGCGGTGTGCACGCTGATCGATGTCATACCGAACGCGCGCAACAGCGGCCCCTGCTTGGTGTCGACATGTTGGACGCGGTTGAACGGCACCGTGACCGATTTGCGGAACAGCCAGCCCGTGTGCAGTTTCAGATCCCGCTGCCCGATGGAGAACCGGGTGAACTCATAGGAGTACCGGGTCTGCAACGGCTGCGTGGCCAGCTCGACCACGGCCCATGCCGCAATCAGCCCCAGGACGAGCGCCTGCCAGAAGCCCCACCAATCGGCGGCGATGAAGATGATCGCCAGCACCGCACAGATCAGGATCACCGCCGTATCGGTGAATACCGACCGCAGCAGCCATACCCGCTTGATCCGTTCGGGCAGGCTCCGCCACCGCCGTTGGTCCGTTACTGTTTCCGGATTGCGTTCGATCATGCGTCTCATCCTATCGTTGCCTCATGTCCGCCTCCGAATCATCACCACGGCGATGCCGGCCACAGCAATCCCCGCGATGGCGGGGAATATGAGCGGCAGCCATGGATGTCCCGCCGTTCCCCCGTGGTCTGCGTCATAGGCGACCATCGTCCGATTGCCGGCCATGTCGGTGACCCGTACCATCACGGCATGGGGTCGGCCGTCGGCCGGCAGCGCGTATTGCGGGATGTCGTCGAGCGACGTGTCCGTGTTCCATTCGCGGACCTTGCGCCCGTCGATGTATAGTTCCGTCCGATTCACCGCCAGATTGTCCTTGGCATCGATGGTGATGCGTCGGCGGTGGTGCCCGGTGTGCCCGTCTTCGGCTTCCAGTTCGGGAACATATACGGTCGGCGCCGTTGCGTCGATGGCGAAGTTCACTTCAGCGCTTCCCCTATGGTCCGCACCGACCCCTTCCATGGTGTTCTGCGAAACGTTGCCAGCCAGATCCACGGATTGCACAAGGATGCGGTAGAAGCCGTCGCCGTCGAACCGTTGCGCCGGAATCGTGTATACGGTTCTGGACCATCCGGCATCGTCATCCGTACGCATGCCGAACTCCCCCGGGGCGAGGGTGTCGGCCTTGTCGTTTGCCACCACCGTGATCCGGCTCTCGGAGGGTGCAAGACCGGAGACGTTGATCTCCTGGATTTCCACGTCCTGGGCCTGCTGCAGGTAGGCCCCGCGCAGCTGCCGCGTACCGGCGTTGAACACGTAGGTGGATCCGAATCGGTTCACCGAGAAGGTTATGGCGGTTTCGGCCACATTGCCCGCCTTGTCGGTGGCCGTTGCCGTGAGCGTGTAGACGTCGTCGGCGTCAGGGGTCCGTTCGAAATCCCGGAATGTCACGGTGAGCCGGCCTTCGGATTCCCGTACGAGGCTCCCGGGCATGGCGGCGCCGGTCAGCGGTCCTCTGTGCGCCCCTTCGATGGTGTAGTCGAGCCCCTGTTCGCCGAGGTTCGCGTCCGCGCACTCGATGCTCGGCGCGACGGTTCCCGCATAGGCGGTGCCATCGGACACACGGTCGATGGCGATATGCGGCGGCGTCAGGTCAATGACGAATTCCGGCACCGTCACCGTCTGCGCTTTGTTCCCGGCCAGGTCGATGGCGAAAATCTCCATCGTGTAATGCCCCTCGCCGGAGAATGTTACGGTGTTGGTCCACGATGCGTCGTGACGTTCACCGTCGGCACGCATCCATCCGCCGCCGGCCGGCACCGGTTGTTCATTGCCGTTGCCGTCCGTGGCGGAGATGCTGATCACGGATTCGGATTCGGACAGGTTGCGCTCGATCTGGGTGATGGTGGCGGTGCGAGTGGCATCGTAGTACATGCCATTGGCCACATCGGTATTGTCGAAGGCGATGCCGAGCTGCGGCGGCGTGGTATCGATGATGAACCGATCATGATGCGCCGCCGTTTCCGTCTCCGGTGCCGGTTCGTGGAATTCGGCGTCGACGGACCAGACACCGTCCTCCTGCGCTGCGAATGTCGTGCCGTAGGTTCGTCCATCATCGCCCGGTGTGAGCGCGGATAGCGGTATGGCGCGGTGTTCCGAGCCGTCACGGGTCAGGGAGACGAGCACACGATCCGGATCACGGTCGATGACCAGATCGAGATTGGCGTCGGATAACGTCAGGGTGCCGTTGCGCCACGTCCGGTAGTACCGTTCGTTCCGCACCTCGTTGTTGTCATAGGACACGGCGATCTCGGGCGGCGAGGCATCCACCGCCAGCATGTCGATGGCGTGCTCCGCGAACACCGGTTGGTCGGAGAAATCACCAGTGGAGGCATAGTTGCCTGCGGCATCGGCGACGGCGAGCGCGGTACCCGCCGCGATGAGCCGGAATCCGTCGGCTTCAAGGCGGAATGAGAGCGTGCCACGGATTGGGTCATAGTCCAGATCGTCGTTCCCGAGGGTGGCTCCGGTGGTGTGGGCATCGATGTTCGGCCCATCCCCATCGGCCAGTTCGCCGTATTCGTTCACCTCCGCGAATGCCGGGCTGTCGGCGTCCACGCCAGAAAGGGCGTCGGATATGCCATCCAGCGTAACGGTGTGCGAGGCGGCGAACATGATGCCGTGCCATGCCGTGGGTGTACCCGCCAGCGTCAGTGTTCCGATGTTCGGAGCGGTCCAGTCGATGATGAAATGAGTACCGTCCATCAACATGTCCTCGGATATGGTGGCGGAGGCGGCGGCGTCATACAGTCCCCGATAGGACATTCCGATGGCGTATCGGCCCTCCGACACTCTCCGGGCTCCCGCGACCCGTATAGGCACGGTGATGGACCATTGTGTGCCGTCCTGACTGTTCCACCCCTTGTTCCGGATGGTCAGCGCCTCCAACGTCCGGCCGTCGCCGCTGTGTTCGACCGTGCTCTCGGCGAACAGGTCGTCGTCGACGGTTGTGGCGTCGGTGGCGTTACGGGCCAACGGGAACCATGGATCGTGTACGGTGCAGGTGACGGACACGTCGCCCCGGTAGTACCCTTGCCGTGTCGATCGGCGATGCTCCGGTGCACGGTCCGTCAGCGTCATGGCGTTGATCCGTGGCGCTCCCGGAGCGATGACGACCAATATCGAGGCATCCGTTTCGGACAGGAGCGCGCGCAAGGTCGTTTCGGTGGTGTTGCCGGCCTGATCCATGCCCATGACCCGCACCGCGTCCAACTCGTACAATCCCTCCTGGCTGAAGGTGATGACGGCCTGACCGCTAGTGGGATTGACGGCACCATGCTGTTCCACGGGTGTGCCACCGTCGATGACGTTCCCGTACAAATCGGTGGGTGCGGGGATGACGGCTCGGAGCGTGCCCGCCCCGGATACCGGGGATTCGGCATCGGCCGCCGGGGAGGCATCATCCACGGTGATGCCGATGGTCCGTTCGCCTACTGCGGCGTGTATGGATTGGCCGTCATACGTGGTGTTCGGCGGCAGAGCCGACACCCCCTGCATGGTCGGGGCGATGGTGTCGATCCCGAATTCGAGTGCGGAGGCCCGCACGGTGCCGAGCAGATACCCCATGATGCCTTCCGACGCCCGTTCGTGCACCGTATAGCGGTACCAGCCGTCGGCGTACGGCTGTGCGTCCGCCCAGCCGATGCGGCCATCGTCCTCGATGCGCAGATCGCCGATCGTGATGCTGCCGTATGGATTCTTGCCCCGCACGGCGGTTACCACCGGTGCCGTGCTGGTGGCGTCCTGTTGCCGGAGGACTTCGAGGATTCTGGGTAGCAGCCGATTGCCGGTAACGGTGAAGCCGACCTTCGGCACCTCGGCATACCACGGGCCTTTCGCGTCGCCTGATGGTGTGACGGCCGTCAATGCGGCGGCAACGCCACCTGCGGGTTCCCCGATGGTCAATGGTTGGGGCAGCCGGGCCGAGCCGTCCAGATCGCCGATCGTATACGACGTCGCATCGCCGCCCATATGGATGGCGATATCGCTGAAGTCGTAGCTTCCGGGAGTGGCCAGGGTCACTTCAACGGCGGTGGACCCGCCCGGGCCTTCCGCGGAATCCACCGTCGTCACACGGTAGTCCTGCGATTGAAGAGGCTGTGCCTCGCCGTCCAGATCGAGATAGGAGCCGGTGAGGCTGATGGCTTGGGGCTGGACGTACCCGTAGGCTATGGTGATGCGCACCCGACGCGTCGTGTCCTCGCCCCATGCAATGACCTCGTTGCCGTTTCGGAGGTCATGAGAGTCGTCGCCTTGATAGGAGACGTGGCCGAGCGAATCCGCATCCCGGATCGGGATGGCCCGCCGGCCGTCGGGGACGGCGAACGTGCGTACGGCCGTCACGGTCTGCGGCGTCGCCATATGATAATCGGCCGCGGAAGCTGCGGACGATGCGACGCCCATGGCGGCCATGGCCACTGCCGCGGATGCCAGCGCCATTGTCCTGCGCCGGATACCGCCAGCCACCACGGTGTTATCGGCAGCCACCGTATCATCGGACACCGCCCTGCCACCAGCCATCACAGTGTCGTCGGACGCCACCAAGCCGTCGGACACCACGGTATCGTCAGCCACCACGACACCATCAGCAACTACTGTGCCGTCGGACACCACCGTGCCATCAGACACCACCGTGCCATCAGACACCACCGTACCGTCGGCCAGCATGGTACGGTCGACCGCCACGACAGACGTGCTCGCCACCGCACCGACCGCATGCGCCCCACACTTCGATGCCGACGCCTGCGCGGCCCCGTCCGGGCGTGAGGTTTCGGCGGATGCACGCCTTGCGTCCCGCGTGGCCAGTATGTCGGCGTACCGCCAGGCGCCTGGTCTGATGCCGCGCAGCCACGCGATCTCCTGGCGCGCGGACGTACCATTCAATGCATGCCGCACGGCGGGCACGTCAAACCTGCGATGCATCACCACTGCTGCCACCGCCAGCGCCACGGCCATCACCAGCCATACCACGGCGGCTATCCCCAACCATTCATAACCGCTCATTGCAGATCCCCCTTATGATCCATATACGCGTTCCCAATGGCCTGCAGCGCCACAGGCACGCCCTCCAACGCCCGGCCCCTGGCGTCATCATGCGCATCAGCCGTGGTGTCGGTCGTTTCGGCCACGTCGCCGGCCCGAGCGCACAGCCGCTCCATATCCTTCCGGGGAACACCGTCCGCCCGGAATTTCCGCGGATAGGTGAGCAGGGCATCCAATGCCAGATTCGCCGCCTCCAGACGGATCACCTCGCTCCGCTGCGCCGAGGCCGACTCCACCAGCCGCTGCAGCAGCCCGAAATACGGCTGGTACCGACCGCCGTCATGACCTTCGTTGATCAACGGCACGATACGCACGTTGAATTCCGCGATGCCCGCATAGATGCCGGCGAGCGCCGTCTCTTCGAACGTTTCGGTCTCCGCGGCATCGCGCATCCATGGCGCGGCCGCACGGATCCGCGCCATGCGTAATCCCTCGGCATCGGCGTCGTTCGGTTCCACGGCGTAGTAGTACCAGTACAGCCGCCCCGTGTCGAAGCACAGCTGTGCCCATGCGGTCCGGTCCGACCGCAGTGCGTCGGCGTGACGGTTGAGCAATGCCGTATACGTCGCCTCCTCGGCCTGGGAGAACACGCCATCCGCCGTATACCGGTCAATCAGATGCCGATACGGTTCGATGCTTCCGGGCAGGATCTCGGCAGCGCGACGGCACGCCTGTTCCGCGACGGGATCAGCGGAGGCCTGCTCGGCCTGACGCATCCAATGCGTGTAGTCGCTGTTTCGTTCATGGTCCGCTGCCAGCAGCGAGCCCGCGGACAACGCCAGGCACGCGACCGAAGCGGCGGCGGTTCCGGCGAAGATACGCCACCGGCGCAGCAGCGTCCGCCGTCTGGAACGCTCCCCGTCCCGGCAGTGCCCGAGCGCGTAGGCGAATTCGGCGCAGGATGCGTACCGCTGCTGCGGATCCGGGGAGGTTGCCTTGGCGATCACATATTCCAACCCCGTGGACAGTTCCGGACGGATCCGGCGAACCGGCACGATGCCCTCGCGCGGATGCACGCCCGTCAGCAACTGGAACAGCGTGGCCCCCAGCGCATGGATGTCGACACGGGCATCCAGTACGCCGTCGGGTTCGAACTGTTCCGGCGCACCATACCCCGGCGTGCCCAATCGCCGGCCGTCGCCGATGCCGTCGCGGTTCTCGCCGGTCTCCCCCTGTTCGATGGCGATGCCGAAATCGATGAGTTTGACCATGCCGTCCGGCGTCAGCATGACGTTGGAGGGTTTCATATCGCGGAACACCACCATCGGCGTACGGCGATGCAGGTAATCCAGCACATCGCACAGCTGGATGCCCCAATCCACCACCAGCGCCTCGTCCTGCGGCCCCTCGCGCTCCAGCAGGGTGCGCAACGTCTGCCCCTCCACGAAATCCATGACCACGAACACGCCCGCATCGTCATCGATCAGGTCGACGATGCGCGGGATCGCGGGATGGTCCAGACGCGCGATCATCTCCGATTCCACCGTCAGACTGCGCAGCATCACGTCACGCCGCTCCGCCGAGCCGGCGTCGCGCATCTGTTTGACCGCCCACCGCCGGTTCAGTGATGCGTCCATAGCCAGATACACCGTCGACATGCCTCCGATGCCGACCTGTGTCAGGATGCGGTACCGTCCCCCGACCAATGTCCCCTCAGCTACCATGACGATTGCCTTTCCACATGCGTTGCCTGTACCCCGTAGCTCCGCATGTGGCCGGATGAACGGTGCAGCCGGCTCCATGTCTTTCCCCCACTGCCAATGTACGGGCATGGCCGCCGCCGTGTCAACCAGTCCGCGGACACACCGGCCACCTGGGCCGCAAACCCCGCGTCCCGCAACGCTCCAGGAGCGACACGCCGCATATACGACGAGGGCGCACCCCATCGGGATGCGCCCTCGGTTCACCGCACGACCGTCAGCCGGCCGTATGCGGTCACAGGCTCAGATCGCCCAGATCGCCCAGGTCGGCGTCGGAGAAGTCGGCGCCGCCGAAGTCCTCCTGGCCGCCCTGATCGTTCAGGAAATCGTCCGGGTTGAAGTCGTCGCCGAGCTTCAGGTCGCCGAAGTCGATGCTGGAGAAGTCCACATCGCTCAGGTCGGCGTCGGAGAAGTCGGTCGCCTCGTCGCCGCCCAGACCGAAGTTCGGGTAGATCGTCTCGCGGATCGCCTTGTCCGGCTCCACCACCGCGTTGCGGTAACGGGCCAGGCCGGTGCCGGCCGGGATCAGCTTACCGATGATCACGTTCTCCTTGAGGCCCTTCAGGTCGTCTTCCTTCTGGCTCAGGGCCGCCTCGGTGAGCACGCGCGTGGTCTCCTGGAAGGAGGCCGCGGACAGCCACGAGTCGGTGGCCAGCGACGCCTTGGTGATGCCCATCAGCTCCGGACGGCCGGCGGCGGGCTTGCCGCCGTTCTTCACGGCCTCCATGTTCGCCTCGCGGAACTTCGCCTGGTCCACCAGTTCGCCCGGCAGCAGCTTGGTGTCGCCGGAGTCGATCACGGTGATGCGGCGCAGCATCTGGTGCACGATGACCTCGATGTGCTTGTCGTGGATGTCGACGCCCTGCGAACGGTACACGTTGTGCACCTCCTCCACGATATTGACCTGGGCGGCACGCGGGCCGAGGATGCGCAGGATCTTCTTGGGATCCACGGAACCCTCGATCAGCTGGGTGCCGGCCACCACGTGGTCGCCGTCCTTGACCAGCATCGGCGCGCGACGGGTCACCGGGTAGGTGATCGGCTCGACCGTGGAATCGTCCGGGGTCAGCGTGACCTGACGGCCGCGGTCGGTGTCCTCCACCTTCACGATGCCGGCGAACTCGGCGATCGGCGCCTCACCCTTCGGGGTACGGGCCTCGAACAACTCGGTGACACGGGGCAGACCCTGGGTGATGTCAGACGCCGAGGCGACGCCGCCGGAGTGGAACGAACGCAGCGTCAGCTGGGTACCAGGCTCGCCGATGGACTGGGCGGCCACGATGCCGACGGCCTCGCCGACGTCCACCAGCTTGTTGGTGGCCAGCGACCAGCCGTAGCACTTGGCGCACACGCCGCGCTTGGATTCGCAGGTCAGCACGGAGCGGGCCTTGACCTCCTCCACGCCGTGGGCCACCAGGTCGTTGAGCACATCCATCGACAGCGCGTCGCCGGCGTGGTACAGCACGGTCTCGTTGTCGGCGGGGTCGATGACGTCGGCGGCGAGCAGGCGCGAGTACGGGCCACCGTCGGCGGCCTTGACAAGCACCAGGTTGCCGTTGTCGTCACGCTCGGCGACCTTCATCGCCAGACCGCGCTTGGTGCCGCAGTCCTCCTCGCGGACGATGACCTCCTGCGAGACGTCCACGAGTCGACGGGTCAGGTAGCCCGACTCGGCGGTACGCAGTGCGGTATCGGCCAGACCCTTGCGCGCGCCGTGCTGGGAGATGAAGTACTCCAGCACGGACAGGCCGTCGCGGTAGTTCGACTTGACCGGACGAGGGATGATCTCGCCCTTCGGGTTGGCCACCAGGCCTCGCATACCCGCGATCTGGCGGATCTGCATCCAGTTGCCTCGAGCGCCGGACTGGACCATGATGTTCACGTTGTTGTCATCATGGAAGTTCTCACGCATGGCGTCGGCCACCTTGTCGGTGCACTCGGTCCACAGGTTGATGAGCTCCTGACGGCGCTCCTCGTCGGTCAACAGACCCATGTCGTACTGGGAGTTGACCTTGGAGGCCTCCTCCTCGTACGAGTGGACGATGTCCTCGCGCTCCGGCGGGGCCACGATGTCGGAGTACGCCATCGTGACGCCGGACCACGGCGCGCGCGTGAAGCCCAGATCCTTCAGGGCGTCCAGCGTGGCGGCCACCTGGGCGGTGGAGTAACGGGTCGCGATATCGTCGACGATCTTGGAGAGCTTGCCCTTGGGCACCTGCTCGTTGACGAACGGGTAGTCGGTCGGCAGCGTCTCGTTGAACAGGATGCGGCCGTAGCTGGTGGCGAACAGGACGGAACCGTCCTTGAAGCGCTCCTCGCGGACCGTGTCCGGGCTGCCCGGCTCGGCGTCCACCACCTTGAGCTCACGCGGCTCCCAATCCTTGGGCAGCACGAAGTCCTCGGGCAGACGGATCAGCACCATGGACTGCATGTCGATCTCGTGCAGGTCGAGCGCCATCTGGGCCTCGGCCAGCGAGGAGAACACGCGGCCCTGGCCCTTGGCGCCCTCGACCACGGTCGACAGGTAGTACAGGCCGAGGATCATGTCCTGGGACGGCATGGTGACGGTGTGGCCGTCGGCCGGCTTCAGGATGTTGTCGGAGGCGAGCATCAGCGTGCGGGCCTCGGCCTGGGCCTCGGCGCTCAGCGGCAGATGCACGGCCATCTGGTCGCCGTCGAAGTCGGCGTTGAACGCGGCGCAGGCCAGCGGCGGCAGGTGGATGGCCTTGCCCTCCACCAGGATCGGCTCGAAGGCCTGGATGCCCAGACGGTGCAGCGTAGGCGCACGGTTGAGCAGCACCGGGTGCTCGGCGATGACCTCTTCGAGCACGCCCCACACCTCGGAGTCGCCGCGGTCCACCAGACGCTTGGCGCTCTTCATGTTCTGCGCGTAGTTCAGGTCCACCAGACGCTTGATGACGAACGGCTTGAACAGCTCCAGGGCCATCGGCTTGGGCAGACCGCACTGGTGCATGCGCAGCTCCGGGCCGACCACGATCACGGAACGGCCGGAGTAGTCCACGCGCTTACCCAGCAGGTTCTGACGGAAACGGCCCTGCTTGCCCTTGAGCATGTCGGAGAGCGACTTGAGCGGGCGGTTCGAGGCGCCGGTGACCGGACGGCCGCGGCGACCGTTGTCGAACAGCGAGTCCACGGCCTCCTGGAGCATGCGCTTCTCGTTGTTGAGCATGATCTCGGGGGCGCCCAGCTCGATCAGTCGCTTCAGACGGTTGTTGCGGTTGATCACGCGGCGGTACAGGTCGTTCAGATCAGAGGTCGCGAAGCGGCCGCCGTCCAGCTGCACCATCGGGCGCAAATCCGGCGGGATGACCGGGATCACGTCCAGCACCATGGCCTCCGGCTTGTTGCCGGTGGTCAGGAAGGCGTTGACGACCTTCAGGCGCTTCAGGGCGCGGGCCTTGCGCTGGCCGGTGCCCGTGTCGATCTCCTCGCGCAGCTGCTTGGCCGCGCCCTCCAGATCGAAGTCCTGCAGGCGCTTCTTGATCGCCTCGGCGCCCATGCAGCCCTCGAAGTAGTCGCCGTAGCGGTCCTGCATCTCGCGCCACAGGTCCACATCGCCTTCCATGTCGCCGGGCTTCAAGCCCTTGAAGCGGTCGAACACGGCGGAGATGCGCTGGATCTGATCGTCGTAGCGCTGGCGGATGGCCGCCATCTCGCGCTCGGCGCTGTTGCGCAGCTTGGCCTTGGCGGCGCCCTTGGCCTCGCCGGCGGCCTCAAGCTCGGCCAGATCGGCCTCGACCTTCTTGGCGCGCTCCTCGATCTCGTTGTTGCGGCGCTTCTCCAGGTTGCCGATCTCGGTGTCGAGCTCCTCCTGCAGGTCGGGCAGGTCCTGGTGACGCTGCTCGTCGTCCACCTTGGTGACCATGTACGCGGCGAAGTAAATGACCTTCTCCAGGTCCTTCGGCGCGATGTCCAGCAGGTAGCCCAGACGGCTCGGCACGCCCTTGAAGAACCAGATGTGGGTCACCGGGGCGGCCAGCTCGATATGGCCCATGCGCTCACGGCGGACGCGGGACTTGGTGACCTCCACGCCGCATCGCTCGCACACGATGCCCTTGAAGCGCACGCGCTTGTACTTGCCGCAGGCGCACTCCCAGTCGCGGGTCGGACCGAAGATCTGCTCGCCGAACAGGCCGTCCTTCTCCGGCTTCAGGGTACGGTAGTTGATGGTTTCGGGCTTCTTGACCTCGCCGTAGCTCCAGCTGCGGATGTCGTCGGCGGTGGCCAGGCCGATCCTCAGTTTGTCAAATGCGTTGACGTCCAGCACTTGTATTCCTGTCTATTGAAGTTGTGTTTCTTGACGTTCATGGGGTCGCCGGTCGGCTTGTGGCCGGCGACCCGGGGAATCACTGGTATTCGGGCTCCTCGACGGCCTGGTCCTCCTTGGCGGCGGCGTCGGGGCGCGCACCGATGTTGAAGCCCAGATCGTCGGAGGCGGACATCGGATCGTCGTCCTCGTCCTTCATGTCGATGGCCTGGCCTTCGGCGTTGAGCACCTCGACATTCAGCGACAGGGACTGCATCTCCTTCAACAGCACCTTGAACGACTCGGGGATGCCTGCCGGCGGCAGGTTCTCGCCCTTGACGATGGCACCGTAGGCACGCACGCGGCCGTCCACGTCATCCGACTTGGTGGTCATCATCTCGTGCAGCGTGTAGGCGGCGCCGTAGGCCTCAAGGGCCCACACCTCCATCTCGCCGAAGCGCTGGCCGCCGAACTGGGCCTTGCCGCCCAGCGGCTGCTGGGTGATCATCGAGTACGGACCGGTGGAACGGGCGTGGATCTTGTCGTCGACCAGGTGGTGCAGCTTCAGCATGTACATGTAGCCCACCGAGATCGGCTTGGGGAACGGTTCGCCGGTACGGCCGTCGAACAGCGTGGCCTTGCCGTTCTCGCCGACGAGCTTGTTGCCGTCTCGATCGGGCAGCGTGTTCTTGAGCAGGCCGTGCAGGACCTCCTGCTTGACGCCGTCGAACACCGGGGTGGCCACCGGGGTGCCCGGCTCGCCCTTCTCGGCGCCCTTGGGCACGTACTTCTTCCATTCGGCCTCAAGCTCCGGATCGACCGTGATGTCCCAGCCGGCGTGGGCCACCCAGCCCAGATGCATCTCCAGCACCTGGCCCAGGTTCATTCGGCTCGGCACGCCCAGCGGGTTGAGCATGATGTCGACCGGGGTGCCGTCCGCCAGGAACGGCATGTCCTCCTCCGGCAGGATGCGGGAGATGACGCCCTTGTTGCCGTGACGACCCGCGAGCTTGTCGCCCTGGGTGATCTTACGGTGCTGGGCGATGTACACGCGCACGGTCTGGTTCACGCCGTTGGGCAGCTCGTCGCCGTCCTCCTCGGCGTCGGCGCGGGTGATCTCCTTGACGGCGATCACGGTGCCGGACTCGCCGTGCGGCACGCGCAGCGACGTATCGCGGACCTCGCGGCTCTTCTCGCCGAAGATCGCACGCAGCAGGCGCTCCTCCGGGGTCAGCTCGGTCTCGCCCTTCGGGGTGACCTTGCCGACGAGGATGTCGCCGGCCTCGACCTCGGCGCCGATGCGGATGATGCCGCGCTCGTCCAGGTTCGCCACCGCGTCCTCGCCGACGTTCGGCAGGTCGCGGGTGATCTCCTCGGCGCCCAGCTTGGTCTCGCGGGCGTCGATCTCATACTCCTCGATGTGGATCGAGGAGAGCGTGTCGTCCTGCACGAGGCGCTGGGAGACGATGATCGCGTCCTCGTAGTTGTAGCCGTTCCACGGCATGAACGCCACCAGCAGGTTCTTGCCCAGGGCCATCTCGCCCTTGTCGGTCGCCGGGCCGTCGGCCAGCACGGTGCCGGTCTCCACGCGCTCGCCGTTCTTGATGCGCGGCACCTGGTTGTAGCACGTGCTCTGGTTGGAACGCTGGAACTTGGTCAGCTTGTAGCTGGAGGTGGTGCCGTCGTCGTTCATCACGCGGATGATGTCCGCGGACACGTAGGTCACCACGCCCGGCTTCTCGGCCAGGATCACGTCGCCGGAGTCGATGGCGGAACGCCACTCGGAACCGGTGCCCACCAGCGGACGCTCCGATTCGATCAGCGGCACGGCCTGACGCTGCATGTTGGTACCCATCAGCGCTCGGTGGCCCTCGTCGTGCTCCAGGAACGGGATCAGCGAGGCGCCGACCGACACCATCTGACGCGGGGAGACGTCCATGTAGTCGACCATGTCGACCGGCACGTCCTCCGCCTCGCCGGCGGCGTCTCGCACCAGGGCGTCCTTGGAGATGAAGTTGCCGTTCTCGTCCAGCTCCTGGTTGGCCTGGGCGATGACGTGCTCGACCTCACGGTCGGCGGTCATGTAGACCACGTCATCGGTCACATGGCCGTGCTCGACCTTGCGGTACGGGGTCTCGATGAAGCCGAACGGGTTGATGCGGCCGAAGGTGGCCAGCGAGCCGATCAGACCGATGTTCGGGCCTTCCGGAGACTCGATCGGGCACATACGGCCGAAGTGGGACGGGTGCACGTCTCGCACCTCCATGGAGGCGCGGTCGCGCGACAGACCGCCGGGGCCCAGGGCCGACAGACGGCGCTTGTTGGTCACGCCGGCCAGCGGGTTGTTCTGGTCCATGAACTGGCTGAGCTGCGAGGTGCCGAAGAACTCCTTGATGGTGGCGTTCACCGGACGGATGTTGATCAGCGACTGCGGAGTGATGGCCTCGGCGTCCTGCGTGGTCATGCGCTCGCGCACCACGCGCTCCATACGGCTCAGGCCGGTGCGCAGCTGGTTCTGGATCAGCTCGCCGACCTGGCGGATGCGGCGATTGCCGAAGTGGTCGATGTCGTCCACGTCCACGCGCAGCTCGATGTCCTCGCCGTCGCGGCGGCCCGGGAAGGTCTTGTCGCCGGCGTGCAGGGTCACCAGGTACTTGATGGTGGCGATGATGTCCTCACGGTTCAGGCTGCGGTCGTTGTAGTCCGCCTCCAGGCCGAGCTTGCGGTTGATCTTGTAGCGGCCGACGCGCGCCAGATCGTACCGCTTGGTGTTGAAGTAGAAGGACTCGAGCAGGTTCTTGCCGGCCTCCGGGGTGGCGGTGTCGGCCGGGCGGATCTTGCGGTACAGATCGGTCAGAGCCTCGTCCTGGGTCTCGATGGTCTCCTTGTCGAGCGCGTCGAGCACCAGCGGGTAGCCCTTGAACGCCTCGCGGATCTCCGGCTTGGTCATGCCGATGGCCATCAGGAACACGATGGCGGACTGCTTGCGCTTGCGGTCCACGCGCACGCCGAGCACGTCACGCTTGTCGATCTCGAACTCCAGCCAGGCGCCGCGGCTCGGGATGATCTTCGCGCCGAAGATCTCCTTGTCCGAGGTGCGGTCCGGGGTGCGGTCGAAGTAGACGCCCGGGGAGCGCACGAGCTGGGAGACGATGACGCGCTCGGTGCCGCCGATGATGAAGGTGCCGTGCGGGGTCTGCAGCGGGAAGTCGCCCATGAACACGGTCTGGGACTTGATCTCGCCGGTGTCGCCGTTCTCGAATTCGGCGTTCACGTACAGCGGCGCGGAGTAGGTGTAGTCCTTCTCCTTGCACTCCTGCACGGTGTGGCGCGGCTCCTCGAAGTACGGGTCCGAGAAGGTCAGGGACATGGTCTGGGCGAAGTTCTCGATCGGGGAGATCTCCTGGAAGACCTCATCCAGGCCCGAGACATGCGGCACGGTGTTCGTGCCGTTCTCCAGATCCTCCTGCACGCGCTGCTTCCAGCGCTCGTTGCCGATCAGCCAGTCGAAGCTGTCGGTCTGCACGCCCAGCAGGTAGGGCACATCGATGGGCTCGCGGATGGAGCCGAAGTTCACACGGTCCGACGCCTTGTGCAGATCGATGTCATGCTGGTCGGCGCGTGCGATGATGGTGGTGGTACTCGTCGTAGCTTGTTCGGCAGCCAATGGACGTTCCTTATCGCTCGCTTGGTTCTTCGGTATCATTCCCCAGAAGCGCTTGGACGGCCGCCATATGCCTGTTCGCGGGCGCTTCTTCCTTGTCAGCATGCCCGCCATATGACATGCATATACGCAAACACATTATGCTACCGCACCTCGACACGCCTGGCAATCCAGGCGTGTCCCGTCTGAGGCAGGCGCGGTTCCATGTCGCCGCACCGGCGCGACGCACCGCGGCACCGATCCGCCACCGCACCCTCCTGGCGGCGTCATGGCGCACTGGCCCGTCGCCCGCGACCTCTCCCCTACTGCACGACGAACGGCACCTGCTGGCTGACGACCTCCGGATGGTCCTTCAGGCTCAACTGCGCCATATACGTGCCCGCCGCGACCTTCGGCAGATCGGCGTCGTCCACGCACCCCTCCCCGGAACGGTTCGTGTTCCACCGCATGGTCTGGATATCCTCATCCCCCTGCGCCATCATCAGCATGCGGGATTCGACCGGGCAGGAATCGGACCGCCATATCTGATCATCCCCGGAGGTGATCGTCAGCACGCGATTCGCATCCGACCCATCGATCAGACAGCTGACCGTGCCGCTGTACACAATGCCGGCGGCGAAATCAATCGACCCGCCCACGGGAACGGTCTGGGTCGTGGTGGACAGCTCCAAGGAGATGCTATCCTCCACGCAATCGCGCACGCCGGTGCTGGGCGTGGGATCGGGCACGGCCTTGCGCGCGATGCCCACGTCATGGCCCGCCACCAATGCCCCCACAGCGAACGCGCCGCGGCCAATGCTGTACACGCAGAACCCGACCAACGCCAGTACCAGCACCAGCACGACGCCGACTACAATACGACGCCTCCGATAGATACGGCGCTGCTTCTCGCTCAGTTTGCGCTTGCGCCGATTACCGGTGCGCGCTGGTGTACGTGTGGCCATAGCACATTAGTCTAAAGGGGGCATGCGCGCCACAGCGACGTTCCCAGCCCGTCATCGCCATTTTCACACCATACTGATACGTCACTGATACGTCCGATGCCGTTTCCTGCCTCACTACGGCAGGCGCAGCGAGCCGTCGGGCAGCATGTCCAGCAGACCGTCCTCGTCCAACGAGGCGATGCAGGCATCCAGCTGCACATGATCCGGCCACAACTGTTCGATTTGCGATCTCGGCACGGCACCCGGCGCGCCCGTTTCGAGCCGGCCGTCCGCCACACCACGCGCCGCCTGTGCGGCGGCCTGCCGCAAGGCGTTCAGGATAATGCCCCGCACCTGACGGTCCGTGCCCTGGAACCGTTGGCGCGGCCGGGTGCGCCGCTCCCCCAGCCCGGGAAGCCCCGCCGCCAGGAACGCGCACTCGCCCCGCAACGGGCAGTCGCCGCACTGCGGCGCCTTGGCCGTACAGACCGTGGCCCCCAACTCCATAACCGCCTGGTTCCATATCACCGACGAACCCGAAGCATCCCGCTCCGGCATCTCCTCGGGCAGCACGCGCCCGGCCAATTCGCGCTCGGCCCGGGAGGCCGCACCCCCGCGCGACTCCACACCGAGGAAGACCCTGCTCAGCACGCGGCGGATATTCGTATCGATAACTGCAACACGCTCGCCGAAGGCGAAGCTCAGCACGGCGGAGGCCGTGTAGTCGCCCACGCCGGGCAGGGCCACCAGCTCCTCATACGTATGGGGCAGCTCGTTGGCGTATTCCTCGGCCACCACGCGGGCGCACTCCTGCAACCGCAATGCCCGCCGCGGATAGCCGAGCCGCCCCCAGGCGGTGATCACCTCGGCGGTGAAGGCCTTGGCGAGCGCCGCCGCGTCCGGCCAGACGGCCATCCAGGACTCCCAATACGGCACCACACGGCTCATCTGCGTCTGCTGGCTCATCACCTCGGAGACCAGCACGCCCCATGGCGTGGTACGGCCGAATCGCCACGGCAGGTCGCGCGCGTTCAGCTCCCACCACGCGGCCAGATGACGGCATGCCGCCGCGGCGCTGACCCGCAGCCGTTCTTCACGTTCGATTTCTTCAGGCACTCCACCATTGTGCATGACACTCCGCCTACCACGCCATGTGTTCGCTTCCCTGGCAGGGACACTGCATGACTATATGCGACTGTATGAGCGTCGCCCGCGGCCTGTCGGCTCGCGTCCCTAATGTTGGCAATCATGACGAACGAAGCAGCGAACCCGCAGGCCCCGGAGGCGCAGGTCGAGCAGATGTACGAGTACGGCTACCGGAAATCGAACTACGGACCGGACGAGCTGGTGACCGACGCGCACGGCAATCCGATTAGCGTGGTGGACGCCATGCTCTCGGCCGAGGCGGCCGCCCAGGCGGAGACCGTGACCCCGCACCTGTGCTACTACTCACCGCGCATCCCGGGCAACACCGGTTCGGCGATCCGCCTGTGCGCGGTGACCGGCACGATCCTGCATCTGGTGGAGCCGTTGGGCTTCAACCTGCATGACACGAAGCTGCGCCGCGCCGGGTTGGATTATCACGACATGGCGCATGTGGTCATGCACCCGAACTTCGAGAATCTGGTGGAGTCGATGCCGAACTCGCGCATCATCGCGTTCACGGCGCATGCCACCAAACTGTATACCGAGATCGAATACAAGCCGACCGACATCCTGCTGTTCGGCCCGGAGCCGGGCGACATCCCGGATCCGGTGGACATCATGTTCGGCCCGCATGTGGCCGAGCAGGTCCGTCTGCCGATGCGCCCGAGCCTGCGTAGCCTGAACCTGACGAACTGCGCCTCGATTGCGATCTATGAGGCCTGGCGTCAGCTGAACTTCGAGGGCGGCAAGTAAAGAGGAGCAGTCTGCCTCGCCGGCCGCTCCGTCCGGCGAGGGAAAGACATCGATAACAACGCAGCCCCCTCATTGGAGGGGGCTGGACAGCGATTGTGGACGGCGCCGCCCTGAATCGGAGGGAGCCGCCGCCGTTGCCGACTAGTTCTTGAAGCTGTGGATCGGCGCGGGGATGCGGCCGCCGCGGGTCACGAAGGCCTCGCAGCTGGTCTGGTTGACCGGCATAATCGGCGCGTAGCCCATCAGGCCGCCGAATTCCGCCGAATCGCCCACGCCTTTGCCGTACACCGGGATGATGCGCACGGCCGTGGTCTTCTGGTTGACCATGCCGATGGCCGCCTCATCGGCGATGATGCCGGAGATCGTGGCCGCGGTGGTGTCGCCGGGGATGGCGATCATGTCCAGGCCGACCGAGCACACGCAGGTCATGGCTTCAAGCTTCTCGATGGTGAGGCACCCGGCGCCGGCCGCATCGATCATATTCTTGTCCTCGGAGACCGGGATGAACGCGCCCGACAGGCCGCCCACGTACGAGGACGCCATGATGCCGCCCTTCTTGACCTGGTCGTTGAGCATCGCGAGCGCCGCGGTGGTGCCGGGGGCGCCGACCTGCTCCAGGCCGATCTTCTCCAGCACCTCGCCGACCGAATCGCCGACGGCCGGGGTGGGTGCCAGCGACAGGTCGATGATGCCGAACGGGATGCCGAGCCGGCGCGACGCCTCCTGCGCCACAAGCTGGCCGACGCGCGTGATCTTGAACGCGGTGCGCTTGATCGTCTCGCACAGGAATTCGAAGTCGCGGCCCTTGGTCTCATCGAGCGCGCGGGAGACCACGCCGGGGCCGGAGACGCCGACGTTGATGACCGCGTCGCCCTCGGTGACGCCGTGGAAGCCGCCGGCCATGAACGGGTTGTCATCCGGGGCGTTGCAGAACGCCACGAACTTGACGCAGCCGTAGCTGTCATTGTCGCGCGTGTTGTAGGCGATGTCCGTAATGATGTGGCCGAGCAGTTCGACCGCGTTCATGTCGATACCGGTTTTGGTGGAGCCTACGTTGACCGACGAACAGACGATGTCGGTTTCGCTCAGCGCCTGCGGCAGCGAGCGGATGAGCATCTCCTCGGCCGGGGTCATGGATTTGGAGACGAGCGCCGAGTATCCGCCGATCAGGTCGACGCCGACTTCCTTGGCTGCACGATCGAGTGCGTGCGCGAGCTTGACGAAGTCCTCGGAGGACTTGCAGGCGCTGGCGCCGACGAGCGAGATCGGGGTGACGGTGATGCGCTTGTTGACGATCGGGATGCCGTAGTCGCGTTCGATGGCCTCGCCGGTGGCGACCAGGTCCTTGGCGTAGGTGGTGATCTTGCGGTAGATGTTGTCTGCGACCACGTCCACGTCGGCGTCGGCGCAGTCGAGCAGCGAGATGCCCATCGTGATGGTGCGGACGTCGAGCTTCTCCTGCTCGATCATCTGATTGGTCTCGTGGACCTCCATGATGTTCAGCATGTGCATGTTCCCTTCGGTGCGATCTTCGGATTGGATGGGTGCGTGGCGAACTGCTGGGCAGGACAGTCGTCAGACGCGGTGCATCTTGGTGAAGATCTCCTCGCGCTGGCAGCGGATCTTGACGCCGATCTGCTCGCCGAGGGCGTCCAGGTCGGTGACCATCGTGCCGAACTCCGTGTCGACGTTCGCATAGTCGACGATCATCATCATGTTGAAGAAGCCGTCGATGATGGTCTGCGAGATGTCGAGCACGTTGACATGGTGCTCGGCCAGATACGTGCAGACGCGGGCGATGATGCCGACGGTGTCCTGGCCGACGACGGTGATGATGGCCTTGTTCATGCGATGGTCTCCCTAGTTCTTGCGAGATGCCGTTTGATTGGATGCCCCCAGTATAGGGTCTGCCGGCGTCAAGCCTCGGCGGATGAACCGCCCTCCTCACGCACCACATATTCCGGGCGATGCTTGGTCTCAATGTAGGTCTTCGCCAGATACTGGCCGATAATCCCTAGACACATCAGCTGCAAACCGCCGATGAACGTCACGATGCACGCCAGCGAAGGCCAGCCGGCCACCGGATCGCCATACGCCAACGCCCGCACCGCAATGAAACAGGTCGTCGCGAACGCCACGACGCACAACAACAAGCCGACCCACGAGGCGATCGATAGCGGCACCGTCGAACAGGAGGTGATCCCCTCCACGGCGTACATGGCCAACCGCCAGAAATTCCAGTTCGTCCGTCCGGCCGCCCGGGACACATTGGGATAGTCGATCCAGACGGTACGGAATCCGACCCAGCCATACAACCCCTTGGTGAAACGGTTGCGTTCCGGCATCGACAAAATCGCGTCGACGACGATACGACGCATCATCCGAAAATCACGGGCACCGGACGGTACCGGAACCGCGGACACACCGTTGAGCATCCGATAGAACAGTCGGGAGAACAGTGAGCGAATCGGCGGTTCGCCCCGGCGAGACACACGACGGGCCGCCACACAATCCACATCACGATTCGTCATCAGCGTGCGTACCATGCCGGGGATCAGCGCGGGTGGGTCCTGCATGTCGGCATCCATCGTCACGACCAGATCGCCGGTCGAACGGCGCAAACCGGCCAGAAGCGCCGCTTCCTTACCGAAATTACGGGAAAACGACACCCACCGAACAATCAGCTCGCCGCCACATTCGCCGCCCATCGACTCGCCGATCCGCTTCATCTCGGCAAGCGTGCCGTCGGATGAGCCGTCATCGACCAACACCAGTTCCACCCGCATGCCGTCATACGTTTCGGAAAGCTCACTCGCCACGCCAACAATCGCCTTGGAGAACAACGGCAGGCATTCCTCTTCGTTATGGCAAGGCACCACCACCGACAACAACTGCGATTCGCATCCTGGTTCACTCATCGGAATCCCCCATCCCATGCGCTGCCGGCGCGCCGTGACCGGCTGCCGTGCCGAATCCGACCGGCCCGTCCACCTCGTACCACCCAATCACCCAATATTCCCAATCCCACGGATGCAGATATGTGTGTTCGTCGATCTTGCGCAGCCCCGGCATGGCATCGATATCAGCAAGCGCATGGTCATTGGGCTTTGCGGTGCGCACGAATATCACCTCATCCGCATCGCCGACGGCCCGCTTCCAGTCATCGGCGACACGCAAACTGGTATCGAACGCCGCCAGCGCGCCTTGATCCCACCACGACCGCTCGGTCCACGAGCAGTACACATTGTCCAGTTCCGGGTAAGTGGCGGACAGCACGCCCATCGCCCGAGGCGTGTCCGACAGTACGGCAACATGCCCCCGCACCGCCGCCACAGTGCGTTCGATATCATGTATCGGCTCGGCATTCCGTGGACTCAACGACCGCCCCGCCAACGCACCGGTGTTCACTACGGCGCACACCGCCAACAGAATCGCCAGTGCCGCGACCAGCCGTCGCACCGCGGACCTCGCTACGGAACCTTCCCACACCGCTGTGATAACGATCGCCAGAGCGACCAGCGGCGCGGTCAACGCGACCACGAGATACCTGTACAACAACACATCCTGCTGCAGAACCACGGACGCCACACCGGCGAACGCCAGCAATCCGACATACACGGCCACGCCGCAGATTACGACAAAACGACGATCCGCCCCCAGCAGAGGACGGCGTTCCGACTGGCCTTGATCCGCGCGTTGCCTACGCCACAGCACCGCCACAGCAATACCGCCGACCGTCAGCACCGCGCAAAGCATGCCTCCCAACCACATCGGCGCTCCGGCGATCGCCATCGGGTACCCCCACACCTCAATCAACGACTGCGGAAAACTGAACGTAATCCAGTACCCACCCGACACACGGGACACCTGGCTGAACATCACGATCAGCCACGGCGCATACAACGCCACCTGTGCCACAGCCTGCACGACGAATGCCATCACCAGCGAACGCCGCCGATTCCGGCAGCAGACGACCAGAACGATGACATTGATCAGGAAATCGGTGACTGCGGCGTAGTAATGCAGGTAGGCGCCGCATACGCCGGCAAGCGCGAACGCTGCCCAGCTGAACAGCTGCGGAGAGCGGCCGCGTCTGGCGGTCAGACAGATCGACATCGCCGCCATGAAACACGCGGTCATTGCGAACACGGCCCACGAGTACATGCGGATCTGCACCGCCATCTGTCCGAGAAACGGACAACAACAGACCAGCAGCGCGAACACATATCCGGCACGAGCCCCAAACATCCGTCGCAATGCCATAGCTCCGACCGCCGCAGCCAACCAGATGCCGACCACCGACAGTATGCGGTATGCGACGAAGTTCCCGCCGAACACCGCCCGCACCACGGCCAACAGCATGTAGTAGCCAATCGGATGCACATCCTGCGCGCCAAGCGTCCAGATATCGCGCGGATTGTGTCCGACCAGCGCCACCGAATAGCTCTCGTCGTACCACAGCGCGTCACTGAACGCTGGAATCAGCGGCAGCAGTCCGGAGACGACGGCGCACACCGCCAGCGGGATCGCCCCTCCCCCGGACTTCGCGTGCACTGGGCGCATGATGCGTTCAACGATATGCCGCTGCGGCTGTGTTTCGGTTTGTCCGCCCATTAATCCCTCACATAGATCGCGCCGAACGCCCCAACAACATACGGCTTCCGGCGGAACTTCCTTCAGCCAGTGTATCCGCAGGGAACGTCAACAGCAACGCTACAGCATCGCCTCCAGACACTCCCTCGCGGTTTTGCGGGGAATGGACGAACCCGCAAACGCCGCTCTGTCGCGGGACACGATGGTATCAACCCCGGAGTCTTCGGCCACAGCGCGAATCAGACCGTCCTCGAAATCCGGCTCGTCCGATGCCAGCGAACGACGCGCATGACGCGGCAACAGCGGCCGTACGTCGAACAGCTCCATCAGTTTGCCCACATACTGCCGAGCCTGCCTCTCACTACCATAATGGCGACGCAGCACGTAATACACGTCGTTGAGCGAGGCGACGCACACCATCATCTCCACGTCCCCTCTGCGCACACAACGGCCCAGCAAATCCAAAGAATCCTGATGGAACGGCGCCCTGTTCGCATTACACAGGTCCAACAGGATATTGGTATCGAACAACAGCTTCACCATGGTTCACCCGCCTTGCGCAGACGTTCCTGTTCGACGATTTCCTCATCAGATAGGCCACCCTCCACTGCGGGCAGCTCGGCGTTGGCGAACATTTCGATGATCGCCAATTTGCACTCCATCTCCCGCCGACGCACCAGGTCCAACGTAATCCGTTCGAATTCCGGCAGCTCGCCGGTATCCGCCAGGTAATTCGTCAGATCGCGAATCACGTCGGAATATGTCAGACCGTGCCGCTTGAGCACTGCCTCCGCTTCACGTTTGCGCTCCGCATCCACGCGGGCCGTCACCATCGCCATCGTCACAGCAATCACCCCACACAGTATTGTAATACGTGTAATACACCAGAATATCACCTGACGATTCACAACACGTCGGAGGCACAGGCCGCATCGCCGCAGCCGCAGACTCGGACGCAAGCGCGGACTCAGACGGCACACATCCACGAGCCCAGGGCACAACACATACGAAAAACGACTGGGGAAGGACCTCATCAGACCCTTCCCCAGTCGCATACTTCAGCGCAAAAGCCGCGGAAACCCGAGGAACATCACGGGATTCCGTCAATCCGCAAACCTTGAGACGGCGGCCCGTGATCCCCGTGGAATCCCGTGGACTCCTCGGGATACCGGCGCGGGTATCAGGCCTCGCGGCTGGCGGAGGCGGAGGCGACCGCGGCGAGCGCGCGCGGCGCATGGAAGCCTCGGGCCTCGAACTCGTCGGCGATCAGCTGCGCCACCTCCTGACTGCGGCCCTTGTCCACCAGGGCGATGATCGAGCCGCCGAAGCCGCCGCCCGTCATACGGGCGCCATACGCGCCGTTGGCGCGGGCCACGTCCACGGCCACGTCGAGCTCGGGCACGGTGACCTCATAATCGTCGCGCAGCGAGTCGTGCGAGGCGTTGAACAGACGACCGGACTCGGCGATGTCGCCGGCGGCGAATGCCTTGACGAACTCATCCACGCGGCCGATCTCGGTGATGACGTGGCGCACACGCTTCTTCATCGTCTCATCGTTCAGGCAGTTGAGCAGCGCAGCGAGCGAACCTTCCGGATCGCTGGAGTAGGCAACCGCCTCGGCCGCGGCGCGCAGATGTTCGTAGCCGAGCAGTTCCGCGGCCTGCTCGCAGGTGCGGCGGCGCTGCTCGTACTGGCCGTCGTTGAGCTGGTGGTGCGCTTGGGTGTCGACCACCAGCAGTTCCAGGCCGTACTTGTCCAGGTCGAACTCCTGCTGGGAGACGCTGTCCACGGCGCTCAGGCCCGGCATGCAGTCCAGGCGGATCGCGTGGCCGGCGGTGCACCGCATCGAGGCGTTCTGGTCCAGGCCGCCGGTGGAGGCGCCGGCCATATCGTTCTCCGATTTGATAGCCATATTAATCAGCGTGACGCGCCCCTCGTCGGTGGCCCCGTAGCCCAGACCGTACACGTCATCCAGCGCGAGCGCGGTGGAGCAGGTCATGGCGGCGGACGAGCTCAGGCCGGAGCCGAGCGGCACGCAGGAGACGAACGCGGCGTCGAAACCGCGCACCTGGTCGAATCCGGCCTCGCGCATGGCCCAGGCCACACCGGTCGGATAGGCGGCCCAGCCGTCCACGCCGCGGGCCTTGAGGCCGTCGAGTTCGGTTTCAGCCACGGCGGTCGGGTTCACGTCGGAGACGAGGCGGACCGCGGTGTCCTCGCGCGGCTTCAGGGCCAGGAAAGTGCGGTGCGGCAGCGCGATCGGCAGGCACAGGCCCGCGTTGTAATCGGTGTGTTCGCCGATCAGGTTTACGCGGCCCGGCGCGGCCCACACACCGGCCGGCTCCTCGCCGAAGGTGGCGCGGAACAGTTCGGTGGCCCGGGCGACGCCGTCGTCATGGCTGATCGGTTCGATGAATTCAACGGAAGACATGGGGATTGTTCCTTTTCACTCGCGTTTGCCCGCGGCTCAGTCGGCGATGTCGATCGGGCCGAGCTCATGGAAGCGCTGGGCGATGAGTTCGGGGGTGGTGTCGGAGATCCAGGCGGCCATGCCGGATTCGGAACCGGCCAGGTACTTGATCTTGTTGGCGGCGCGGCGGAACGAGAAGAACTGCAGGTTCAGGCGGTAGTGCTCGCGGCGGGCGTCGTGGATCGGGGCCTGGTGCCAGGCGGCGATGTACGGCAGATCCATGCCCAGGCCGTCGCCCTTGTCGAAGAACGCGTTGCCGCGCTTGAGGAGGGCGGAGTACATCTCGGCCAGATCCCAGCGCTCCTGGTCGTCCAGCTGATCCAGGGTGAGCACGTCGCGCACCGGGGCCACATGCACCTCCAGAGGCCAGCGGGCGGCGGCCGGCACGTAGGCCACCCAGCTGTGGTTGCGCAGCACGATGCGCTCCTCGGCCTCGATCTCGGCGTTCATGATGTCCTTCAGGAGGTTGCCGCCGGTCTTCTCGAAGTAGGCTTCGGTGTGCTGCAGCTCGGCCTCCATCTTCGGGGCGATGAACGGGTAGCAGTACACCTGGCCGTGCGGGTGGGCCAGCGAGACGCCGATCTCCTGGCCGTGGTTCTCGAACGGGAAGATCTGCTCGATGCCCTCCATCGTGGAGATCTCGGCGGTGCGGAAGGCCCAGGCCTCCACCACGGTGCGCAGGCGCTTGACCGGCAGGTTGGCGGGCAGGCCGTCCTCATCGGGGTCGAAGCAGATGACCTCGCAACGGCCGGCGGCCATCTTCTTCTCCCACAGCGGGTTGCCGTCCACGTATTCCACGGCGTCGGAACGGCCGGGCACACGGACCATCGAGGGGAAGCGGTTCTCGAATACCACCACGTTGTAGTCGGTGTCCGGCACCTCGCCGTCCTGGTACGGATCGCCCGGCTTGCGAGCGGCGAGCGGGTTGCCCTTGGCGGTGGCGCCGGGGCCGGCGGTGATCGGGCGGTTCATGCGGGCAGTGGCCATCGGGATCCAGTCGCCGGTCAGCGGGTCGCGGCGCATCTCCGGGGCCGCGTACGGCACCTCCTCGCCGGCCGCGTTCAGCTGGTTGGCGAAGCGGTACGCCAGCTGACGCGGATCGTTGAGCTCACGCGTCTTCGCACCGCTCACGTATTCCGGATCATCATCCAGATAGAAGAAATCACGACCGTCCGCCAGCGTGGTCGGCGTGATGCGAATGTTCTCCGCGGCGTAGGGACCGGGAGTGTAATTCGCGTATTCACTCATGGTGATCACTCACTTTCCTCGGTAGGTTCGCTCTGGTGGGCCAGAACGAGTTCTTTTACCAAATCCCTGGTTTTGGCGACGGAGTCGGGGTCCAGCCCGTCGTCGGTGATGACCGTGTCCACCTGGTCGAAGCGCGCGAACAGCGACAGGGAGGTGCTGCTCCACTTGGTGTGGTCGGTCAGGATGATGGTGCGGTCGGCGATGTCCATCATGGCCATGTCGGTGGCGGCCTCCAGCGAGTTCGGCATCAGGAAGCCGCGCGGCACGGATACCGAATGGGTGCCCAGGAACACGGTGTTCACGCGCAGGGAGGCGATGACCTTGTCCGCGATGGGCCCGACCAGCGAGTTCGAGCGGGTGATGACGCCGCCAGTGACGATGACCTCGACGTCCTTGGACTCCAGCGCCTGCACGAGCTCGGCGACCGGGATGGAGTTGGTCAGGATGGTGATGCCGCTGGCCTGTTGCGATTCGAGCAGGTGCTGCGCGAAGACATACGCCGTGGTGCCGCCGCCGATGGCGATGACGTCGCCCGGGGCCACATAGGCGACCGCCTCCCGTGCGATGGCGTCCTTGAGGCCGACATCCATCTGCGACTTGACGGAGAACAGCGGCTCGCTGAGCAGGGTGCTGGTCGTCACGGCGCCTCCATGCACACGCTTGAGCAGACCCTTGTCGGCGAGTTCGGCGATATCACGACGAATGGTCATCGCGGAGACACCCAGCTCCTTGGATAGCGCGGTGATGCGCACGGCGCCTCTGGTGCGCAACCGGCTCAGGATCAGATGCTGTCGTTGCGATGAAATCATGTGAACATTATCGCACATCTTCACCCAAAACAACAACTTCTGACCGCAAAAATCACATCACGACACGCCGAAATTATCACAAATATCGAAAAATCAACCAAAATCGAACATTCCTCGGACTGTCGGACGAACCACCGCCCGACGCGCGATTCCGGCACCCCGCGCCGCATGCCCACCGCCAGTGACACAATGGATGCATGACCTACGTTTCCGAGAGCTTCTGGCACGACGCCGTCAACAAAGCCACCACCGACCTGTTCACGTTCGGATACAAGCACATCGTCAAACCGAACTTCGTGTTCAACCACACCCCGGACGTGGCGCACGACCAGATGATCGAGTTCTGCCGCGTCACCGGCAACATCCCGCCGCTGATGTGGCTGCTGCGCGAGATGCTGAACTACACCGACCCGGTGCTCGAAACCTCGGTGATGGGCGTGGACTTCGCCAACCCGTTCGGCCTGTCCGCCGGCCTGGACAAGAACTGCGATATGCCGGTGCTGATGGACAACGCCGGCTTCGGGTTCGAAACCGTCGGCTCGACCACCTCCCGCCCCTGCGCCGGCAACCCGAAGCCGTGGTTCCACCGCCTGCCCGAATACGATTCGATGATGGTGCACGTGGGTCTGGCCAACGACGGCAGCGACAAGGTAATCGCGCGCGCCGAACAGGCGTGGACCAAGGCCCGGTCCCTGCAGGTCTCCGTCTCCATCGCCCGCACCAATGACGACCTGGCCGGGGACATCGACGAAGGCATCGAGGACTACCGCATCTCGCTGGAACGGGCGGCCGGACGCAGCGCCATGGTGGAGATCAACGTCTCCTGCCCCAACACCCGCGCCGGAGAGCCGTTCACCGAAAGCCCCGAGAACCTCGACCGCCTGTTCTCCGTGCTGGACACGGTGGACCGCCCGCAGCCCACGCTGGTCAAGATGCCGCTGAACAAGAGCTGGGAGGAGTTCCGCGACCTACTGGCCGTGCTGGCCGAGCACAACGTGCAGGGCGTCAGCATCGCCAACCTGCAGAAGGACCGCACCGGGCTGGAGATCCCCCGCGACTGGGAGGGCGGCCTGTCCGGCGGCCCGACCTACCGTGCCAGCAACGAGCTGGTCCGCCGCACCTACCGCGAATTCGGCGACAGGTTCGCCATCGCCGGCATCGGCGGCGTGTTCACCCCGGAGCAGGCCTACGCCAAGATTCGCAGCGGCGCTAGCCTGGTCATGTTCATCAGCTCGCTGATGTACCGCGGCCCGCAGCAGATCACCGTGCTCAAGCGCGGCCTGGCCAGCCTGCTCAAGCGCGACGGATTCGAGCACGTATCCGAAGCAGTCGGCATCAACGCCTGAAACCCCACCTGAAATTCACAGCCAGCGTGGCGACACGCTCCATTACCCAATTACCCGAATTCCAGTGTGCGTGTTGTCGCACCTCGACGACAACACGCACACTGGAATGCTTAGAACATTTCGTCGCTGTCGCGCGACGGACACCATCAGTAGGCGCCGCGGATGTACTGATCCGGATAAGGCAACTCAGCAGGATCAAGCCCCAGCTTATGAGCGGCACGCATCGGCCACGCGGGGTCGCGCAACGCGGCGCGGCCGATTTCAATAGCATCGGCCTCCCCCGCACGCAAAATCTTCTCGGCCTGCTTCGGCTTGGTAATCAACCCCACCGCCGTGGTCGGCACATCAGCCTGCTTACGTACCTGCTCGGCAAACGGCACCTGGTAGTTCGGCTTAACCGGTATGGTCACGTCCGGCACAATGCCACCGGTCGAGACATCTACCAGATCCACGCCGTGATCCTTCAGCACACGCGACGCCGCGACCGTCTGGCCCAGATCCCAGCCGCCGGCCGCCCAGTCCGTGGCGGAGATGCGCACCAGCAACGGCATGTCCTGCGGGATCGTGGCACGGACCGTGTCCACGATCTCCACCAGGAACCGCATGCGCCCGTTCAGGTCGCCGCCGTACTCATCGGTACGCTCGTTGACCAGCGGATCGAGGAACTGCGAGATCAGATACCCGTGCGCGGCGTGGATCTCGACGGCCTGGAATCCGGCGGCCACCGCGCGCCCGGCGGCTGCGGCGAACTGGCCCACAATCGTATGGATCTCGTCCACGCTCAGTTCGCGCGGCACGGCATAGGAGCCATAGGCGTTGGGGCTGGGCGCCACGGTCTGCCACCCGCCCTCCTCAACCGGCACGCTCTCGCCATCATGGCCGACACCGAAGCAGCCCGTGGACCCCTTGCGCCCGGCGTGGTTGAGCTGCACGGCCATGGCCGCGCCCGCATCCCTGACGCCCTGCACGATCCAACGCCAGGCCTCGATCTGCGAATCCTCCCATAGACCCACGTCCTTGGGGCTGATGCGTCCTTCGGGGCATACGGCGGTGGCCTCGGCAATGATCAGACCGAAGCCGCCGAGGGCGCGGGACACGTAATGCTGGTAGTGGAACGGCGTCGGCTTGCCGTCCCGGGCGTACGCCGAATACATATCCATCGGGGGCAGCCACACGCGGTTGCGCACGGTCAGGCCACGCAGCTGCATCGGTGTGAACAGCAGCGGGCGCTTGCCCTGCGGCTTGGCCGACACGGCGGCCTTCTTCTCGGACTTCCCAGCCTTCTCGGCCTTGCGCTCCCGGCCGGCATCCTTGGAGTTCTTGCCGGCCTTGTTCTTGCCGGCTTTGCCCGCCTTGGCAGGCTTCTTCGACGAGCGTTCCTCCTCGTCGCGAATCAGCTCGGTCTCGTGGCGGTTCTCCTTGGAGAATCCACGGAAGTCGAAGTTGTCATGGGTCAGATCGTCCTGCATCATCCTGCCTCCCTTGTGCGATGATGTCACCTATTGTATGCGGGGATATGCGGAACGCCCGCCGAATGACGGCGGGCGTTCCAAACTACGTAACCCGAGCCGTGCGCTACCACGGCCGCAGGGCGGATCTACTGGTCCTCCTGGTTCTGGTTCTGCGCCCGTTGTCCGTTCTGCGTAGTCTGGTCGCTCTGGTTGTTTTGGCCATTCGTGGTGGCCTGCACCCTCGAAACGGTCAGGTACTTCTGCGCCGGATTGCCGTAGTTGTTGTCGATCGGGGCGTTGATGGCGTTCAGATACGTGTTCATGAACTGCTTCCACGCCGGGGTGGCGATGTACATGCCGAACCATTCGGAGCGGTACACGCCGTTGATGGTCTTGTTGTCGAACGTATTGTGGGTCGGATCCTGGGCGTCGCCGACGGCCACGAACGCGGACACCACGTTCGGCACGAAGCCGGCGGTCAGCATGTACGTGTTCTCGTTCGTACCGGTTTTGGCGAAGGTCTTGCGCCCGTTGTCCAGCTGGGTCGTCGCCGCCTCGCCTCCGGCGGTCACGACGCCCTGGTTGAGCGCGTACGCGGTGGTCTGTGCGATCTCCGGATTGATGGCCTGATGGCAGTCGGCCTGTGGAACGTCGATCTCGTCGCCGTTCTTATCGGTCACGCGGGTCATGGCGATCGGGGTGCAGGCCACGCCGTTCGCACCCAACGTGGCGTAGACGTTGGCCATGGTCAGCGGGGACGCCTGCACGGAGCCGATGGTCATAGGCGCGTTGAACGAGTTGGACGAGTATACGTCCATGGCCGAGGACGGCGAGTTGTGGTAGCCCAGCGCCTTGGCGGCGTCGGCGATCGCGCACAGGCCGATCTGCGAGGCCATCGACGCCTGCGTGGTGTTATGAGAACGGATCAGGCCCTGCAACGGGGTCTCCGGGTTCACGGTGCCACCGCCGGAGTTCTCGACCTTCCACGTGCCGGCAAAGGAGTAGTTGTTGCAGTTGAAGTTGCTCAATGGGTACGACGTGGATGTGCGCAGGCCTTCGTTGGTCGAACGGCCCTGCTGCATCCAGGCCACCATGTTGATCGGCTTCCAGGTGGAGCCGACCTGCACGCCCCAGCCGCCGCCGTCGACCTGGTCGACCATGTAGTTCATCGAGGTCTTGGTCTGGTCGCTGGCCGCCGCATCGGTGGCGTCATACGTGCGGTTGATGCCGAAGCCGAGCACCTCGCCGGTGCCGGGCTTGATGGCCGCGATCATGACCTCCATGCCGGAGGGGTCGGAGGCCGGAATCGTGTCGTTCGCCGCCTGCATGGCCGCGTTGTTGGCGTTCACGTCCATGGTGGTGTAGATGTCCAGGCCGCCCTCGTTCAGCAGCTTCTGACGGTCCGCCTCGGTTTCGCCGAACTCCTCGGAGTTGAGGATCTTGGTGGTCACGTACGAGCAGAAGAACGCCGCGTTGCCGGCCGACTGGCAGCCCTGATTCACCGATTGAATATTGAGCGTATCCACCAGCGGGATGTTCACCGCCTCGTCATACTCGGCCTGTTCGATCAGGCCCTGGTCCAGCATGAGTTTGAGCACGATGTTGCGCTCATTCTCCGAATCCTCCTGGTTCTCGGGGATCGAGGGGTCCAGGCCCGCGGGGTTCTTGGTGATGGCGGCGATGGTGGCCGACTGTACCAGGTTCAGATCCTTGGCGTGCACGTTGAAGTACCGCTGCGCCGCGGTCTCCACGCCATACAGATTGTTGGATCCGAACTGGGCGATGTTCAGATACCCCTGCAGGATCTCCGGCTTGGAGTACATCTTCTCCATCTGCACGGCGATCAGCATCTCGCGTAGCTTACGGGCAATCGTGCTCTCCTGCGCATGGTATTCCGCGATCGGATCGTTGTCCTCGCGCGCCTGCACCATCAGCACGTTCTTGACGTACTGCTGGGTCAGCGACGAACCGCCCTGCATATCGCGCTTGAGCACGTACGTCTGTATGAACGCGCGCATGACGCCCTGCACGTCAACGCCGGAATGCTCGAAGAAGCGGCGGTCCTCACGGGCCACAATCGCCTTCTGCATGTATTCGGACACGTCCTTGATCGGCACCACAACACGGTTCTGCGAATAGAACGTGGCGATCAGCGAACCGTCCGACGCATACATGCGCGACTGCTGCGGCAGGCTCGTCACATCGAAATCAATCCCCTCCACCTGCAGGGAAGGAATCACGGCCTTCGCCACGGTGTTGGCGCCGAACACGGCCGGCACGAACAGCAGGCTCGCCACAACGCCGCCGGTGACGCACAGCACGATATAGGCGAGCACCAGCGAGAGGGCACGACGGATGGTCATTGATTTCTTCTTCGGCATGGTGCCCATTCTAAAGAGGTCCCTCTACCTCGCCCCGCCCCGTCCACGTCCGTTGCCATTTCATCACAACTGGCCGAAATGTCTGGAAAATGACTGAAAAACAGCCCAACGAATCCGACATGCGCGGCGGCATCCGGACCGGGGCGAATTCCCCACTGCCCCGAACGCGCCATACCGATGCCCCGGTCGCCAGCTCGTCGCCGGCCAGTCGCCGATTGCGCCGGGGTAGCAGGGCAAGCCGGCCGCCGGGGTCGACCACCAGCCGAACCGGTTACCGGCGCGAACGACGAATCAGCATACCCGGCTGGTAGATGACGATCGACCGCCCCTCACGCGCGATCCACCCACGGTTCGAGAAATCCATCAACGCCTTGTTCACGGTCTCCCGTGACGAGCCGACCAGCTGGGCCAGCTCCTCCTGCGTCAGATCGTGCGGCACCTTCAGACCGGCCTCCACCGGCTCGCCGAACCGCGAGGCCAGATCCAGCAACGTCTTGGCCAAACGGGCGGGTACGTCCATGAACACCAGGTCGGTGATGCGCTCGTTGTTGCTGCGCATCCGGTTCGCCAACACCTGCAACATGTCTACGGCCACACGCGGGTATCTGTCCAGCCACGCGAACAACGCGTCGTGTTCCAGCCATACCACGCGGGTGCCGTTCACCATCGCCACCGCGGAGGCGGTTCGCGGACCGCCGTTCGGGTCGAACACCGGGATCTCGCCCAGCACCTCGCCGCGCGCGTGGATGCTCAGCAGCTGCACCCGACCGTCGTTGGACTCGCGCGTCAGCTTCACGCGCCCCTTCTCCAGCAACCCCATGCGATGGTCGGTATCCCCCTGCGTGAAGATGTGCTCGCCCTTGTCATACACCGATTCGCGGAGCGTGGGCAGCAGCTCCTCCGCCTGTTCCGGAGAGACCTGCTTGAACAACGCCGTATGCAGCAACGTGTTCTCGTCATTGGGGATCGCGTTCGGTGTCGCCATTGCCAGTCGCTCCTCCTGCCCGTTATTGTGCCGGCTCACGATCAGCCCAATGGTATGCCGGCGACGATTGTCCTCATTCGCCTTGCCCAATATTGTAGCCCCATCCGCCCACCCCACCCGCGTAAATTGGTCAACAGTTGAAAAAGCCGCGGACAGGAAGACATGCACGACCTCCATCCCCGACTGTGGAAAACACTGCGGAAACAGGGCCGTTTACGCGCATAGGTCAACCGTTGAGAAGTTGACGGACGGGTTAGCTGTTAGTGGAAAGGAACTGCCCTAAGGACCTGGACAAGGCACGGATCAGGCCGTCCCGCCCCATGCCTTGCAGTGGGGGCTGCATGCCCAGAGGCGCCACCCGCTTGGACGCCGAGCGCACGGCCTTGTCGGACAGTTTGTCCGGGGAGGTGTTCAGCAGCCTGGCCATCAGCGCACCGTCCAGTTCATACGCCAGCGTGGTGTGGTGCAGCACCGCGCCCGGACCGTCACTGTCCGGTGGCGCGGGAAACCGCCGTTGCGCCGCCCCTCCCGCCTTCCCCCACTGCGCGGGATCCCGTCCGTCCACCGTGCCGCGGCAGGTGTCATCGGCCACCGCTATATCGTTCAGTCCCTGGAACCGGGCGTCGACCCCCAACCCCCGTAGGGCGTCGATCAGCCAGCTGTCGCACAACCGGTAGGCCTCCGCCGCGTCCAGGCCGTCCACGAACCATCGCGGCGCGTACAGCGAATAGGTGATCGCCCCTCCCGGCTGGACCACCATCGTGCCGCCACCCGTGCACCGGCGGACCACCGTGAACCCCAGTCGTTCCGCCTCGTCCACATGAACCTCGTCGGGTATCGACTGGAACCGTCCGACCACCACCGCGGGCGACGACCATTCCCAGAACCGCAGGCTGGCCGGCCGTTCCCCCGCCGCCACCTCGCGCGCCCATTGCTCGTCAATCGCCATCTGCTCGACGGGGCTGCGGGGCACGTCGTGAATGACAACCGGCGCAAGCCTGCGCCAACGGTCAAGCCAGTCCGATGGCCAGCCGGCATGTGGTGCGGGACGATGACCGCACAAGCCGTATGACGCCGCACCCGCCAGAGGACCAGTCTCGGCAACGGCGTCGGCCACCATATCGTTCGGCGGCACGTCCGCCAGTTGAGGGCCCGCCAGCATCCCCGTCTTGGTGACGGCATCGTTCACCGTGCCGTTCAATCCCACCGCAAAGGCAGCCGATTCGTCACCGATGCCCATCGCCCGGGACAAGGCCCGCGCCATCGCCTCAGCATCGGTGCCGACCATCCGCACCCCGTCGTGCCGTGCACAAGCCTGCAGCAGCCGATCACGCCAGTTGACGATATCGACAGCATCCACCACGGCATCGGTGCGCACTCCATCATCGTGCGCCTCGGGATGCACAGCCTGCCCCTGTGCATCCGCATGCTCCTGCGCGGCGGGCGCCGGCAGCGCGCTCCCATCGCCATCCTGTGCGCCTGTCCTACCGACAGACGCCTCCCGGGCGCATGCCAGCAACGTGCGTTCAAGGTCATCCAGCAGCAGTGGGGCGCCATCGCCGTCGATGAAGAAGTCGCCGTCCAGCCGGCATGCGACCGGCAGCCCCGATTGGTCGGTCTGCACGGTGACGGCAACGAGTTTCCCGCCGGGCATCTTGACCGCTCCACGCCGCATACCCATGGCACCCCCTAGTAATCCGTGGCCTCGGCGTGGTACGGAATCGACAGGAGGTCTCTCCGAAGACTCCGTACCGTACCACGTGGCGTTACAGGCGCGCCAGGATGTCGCGGCCGATCTCGTCGGTGCTGCGCGGCGTGGAGCCGAGCTCGGCGATGTCCGCCTCGACCGCGGCGTCGATGCGCGCCGCGTCCTCGTCGAATCCGAGATGGCGCAGCAGCATGGCGGCGGAGAGGATGGCGGCCGTCGGATTGGCGATGCCCTTGCCGGCGATGTCCGGGGCCGAGCCGTGGATCGGCTCGAACATGGACGGGAACTCGTTGCACGCGTTGATGCAGCCGGACGCCGAATATCCGACGCCGCCGACCACGGCGCCCGCCTCGTCGGTCAGGATGTCGCCGAAAAGGTTGTCGGTCAGGATCACGTCGAAGCGCGAGGGGTCGGAGACCATGTAGATGGTGGCCGCGTCGATATGGCAGTAGTCGTGCGAGACCTCGGGGTACTCACGGCCCACGCGGTCCACGATGCGCTGCCACATGTCGCCCGCGTTGACGAGCACGTTCTTCTTATGCACGAGGGTCACATGCTTGCGGCGCTTCATGGCCAGGTCGAAGGCGTAGCGCACCACGCGCTCCACGCCGTAGGCGGTGTTGATCGAGACCTCGGTGGCCACTTCGGCCGGGGTGTCGCGGCGGACCGCGCCGCCCGCGCCGCAGTACAGGCCCTCGGTGCCCTCGCGCACGACCACGAAGTCGATCTCGCCCGGATTGGCGAGCGGCGAGGTGACGCCCTTATACAGCTTGGAGGGGCGCAGGTTCACGTACTGGTCGAGTTCGAAGCGCAGGCGCAGCAGCAGGCCACGCTCCAGGATGCCGGCCTTGATGCGCGGGTCGCCGACCGCGCCGAGCAGGATCGCGTCGGTGGTCTTGATGCGTTCGAGTTCCTCGTCCGGCAGGATCGCACCGTCACGCAGGTAACGCTCGGCGCCCAGATCGAAGTTCTCGTATTCGAAATCCGCCGCGCCCTGCACCGCCTGTTCAAGCGCCTTCTGCGCCCAGGGGGTGACTTCCTTGCCGATGCCATCGCCGGGGATGACGGCGATGCGATACTTCGTCGTTGTTTCGCTCATAGTGAGCGACACTACCCCGGTTGCGGGCAGGCCGTCCCGAACGGTTCAGCAAGTGGACAAGGCACCCTGCCCTTACGCCACACCCATGGTCCGCAGACACCAGGCGTTCTCGAACGAGACCTCCTTCCACTGCTTGTATCGACCGGTGGTGCCGCCGTGCCCCGCCTCGACCTCGATCTTGGCGATGACGTCCACACCGGCCGCCTGCAGCCGCGCCATCCATTTGAGCGGCTCGACGACCAGCACGCGCGTATCGTTCATCGACGTGGTGATCAGGATCTTCGGGAAGCGGGCCACGCGCGGGTCGTCGGGCGATTCCGGCGCGTTCTCATACGGCGTGTACGACTTCATGTACCGGTAGACCTCCGGATCATGCAACGGGTCGCCCCATTCGTCCCATTCGGTGACGGTCAGCGGCAGCGAGGGGTCCAGGATGGAGGTCAGCGCATCCACGAACGGCACATCCGCCTCGATGCCGGCGAAACGCTCGGGGGCCAGATTCGCCACGGCGCCCATCAGCAGGCCGCCCGCCGACCCGCCGACGGCCACGGTGCGCTCGGGGTCGGCGAGTCCCGCGTCCTGCAGGGCGGCCACCGCGTCTACGAAATCCTCGAAGCTGTGGCGTTTGGCCAGCCGCCGCCCCTGCTCGTACCAGGCGCGCCCCATCTCGCCGCCGCCGCGGATATGCGGCACCGCATAGAGCACGCCGCGGTCGAGCATGCTGAGCCGGGCCACGGAGAATCCCGGATCGGAGCTGATCTCGTACGCGCCGTAGCCGGTGACGAACATCGGGAGATGGTCGAGCGCCACGCCGCGCCGCCAGACCAGGGAGACGGGGATGCGTTCGCCGTCCCGCGCCGTGATCCACATGCGGCGTTCCATATAGTTGCATGGGTCGAAGTCGCCGAGAACGCGCGCCCGTTTGAGCAGCAGGTCCTCGCCGGTGGCCGGGTTGAACTCGTGCAGCTCGCCCGGGCGCGTGTAGCCGGAGAACGTGTAGCGCATGCGCGGCGCCTCGTATGTCGGGTTGCCGCCAGCCGCGATGGTGTACAGGCGTCGCGTGACATCGGGCAGCCCGTCCGCGGATGAACCGGACGGACCGGACGTGTCGGACGCGCCGGACAGACCGTGCTGCGTGAAACATCCCGTGAAACATGTGTCAGAGTCCAGGGAATCGGAGTTTTCCGCAGAATCCGCAACACCGGAACCGGAGTCCGCGGCACCGGAACCGGAAATCTCCGCAGGGACCGAGTCACCGGAACTGGAGTCCGCAACACCAGAACCGAAGCCCGAGCCCCCGGAACCAGGGACATCCCAATCGCCTTCGAGCGTGGGCGGCAGCAGCTCGCGGAACCGCCACGGGCGGCCGGCCAGGAAGTCCTCGGCGGCGTCCCGCTTGGTCATGACGCCCAGATGCGTCATGCCGTCCGCCCGGTAGCTGAGCGCCACATAGTGCCGGTGCAGGGCAATGCCCTCGATGCCCAGCCCCCGCGCCCCCTGCAGAATCGCCGGGTTCGCGGGGTTGCGGTAGGCGGTGCCGATCGGCTTGGCCGAGGCCCCGGGCTCGACGCGGTCCCCCTGCTCGCACCCGTACGGCGAGCCCTGCGCGATGCATACGCCCTCGCCGAGCCGGTACGGCGGTTCATGCAACCGCATATCGATCACGTCGATCTCGAAATTCGGATTGAACGCGTTGTGGTACACCACCGCCAGCGGGATATCGGCGCCGTCCTCCCCCGCGCCTTCAAACCGGGCGAAGCTGACATCATATTCGACATCCGGTTCGCGCGGGATGAACGCCCGGAATTCGCCCTCCGGGGTTTCGGCTGGCAGCATGAGCACCTCGGTGGTGGTTTTGGAACCGGTGCCGATGACGATGTTGCGCTCGTCGAAGCTCAGTCCCACGCCGAGCCAGAACCGTTCGTCGTGTTCCCGGAACACCTCCACGTCGTCGGATACCAGCGTGCCGACCCTGTGTCGGCGCACCGCACAGGGCCGCCAGGCGTCGTCGAGTACGGTGTAGAACACCCACTGGGCGTCCGGTGTGATGCACGCTCCGGCGATGCCTTCAAGCACCTCGGGCAGTTCCGTTCCGGTGCGCAGGTCCCGAATGCGGAAATCGTAGCGTTCATCGCCGCGGGTGTCGACGCCGTAGAGCATCCAGCGGCCATCACGGCTCAGGTCCATGCCGCCGATCTGGAAGAAGTCATGTCCCTCGGCTTCCCGGTTCGTGTCAAACACCACCTGTTCGCCGGGCATGGATCCGGGCTCGCTCAGCGGGTCGATGTCGGGCGGGGTCCAGTCGCCCTCCCCTCGGATCGGCAGACGGCATTGCACCGCATACTGCGACCCTTCGCGTGTGCGCGTGAAATACCAGTAGCCGTCCATGCGCGTGGGCACGGACATGTCGGTCTGTTGGATGCGTGAGGTCAGTTCGTTGAACAGCGTGTCGCGCAGGGGGCCGAGCGCGGCGGTGCGCTGCTCGCAGTAAGCGTTCTGGGCGGATACGTAGTCGTGGACTTCGGCGCTGTCCTTGTCCTTCATCCAGGCGTACGGGTCGAGGAAGGTGTCGCCGTGGTGCGTGCGCGCAGCGGACTCGCGGCGGGCGACCGGCGGCATGGAGGCGACGTTCTCCGACGATACGCCGCGTTCCATGGTCGCATGCACTGCGGGGCCGTCCGGGTATGGCCTAGTCTGCGCGGTTTCATTCACGGCCGCGGAGGCGGCACCCTGCTGCTCTTGAATCATGCAGGCGATTATATGCGCAGCCGTGCCATGCCGCGGCCGTTATGCGAACCGCTCGAGGTACGGGAGCATGGTTTTCATCAGATTCGCGCCGGTGGTGCCGGTGAAGACGGGAACATCGGTGACGGGCATCGGCTGGGTGGCGGAGACCCCGGCCACCGAGCCGAGCGGCGAGGCCTCGCGTGGGGAGAGCTGGCGGATGCCGATGGCGATGACGCGGCCCGGATACCGGCGGGCGATGGTGGCGTAGGTGGTCGGATCCTTCTGCCCGTCGTCGCCGATGAGGATGAATTTCATATCCGGGAAGTCGCCCATGAGCTGTTCCGCGAATTCGAGTTTATGCTGCACGCCGGTTGGGATGAACGTTTTGGGGCGCGGATCCAGATCCCGCAGCAGCAATGGTCCGGCGGGGAATCCGTGGTCGTTGATGAAATGCCGGATCGAACTTTCCACGTTCCACGGCGAGGTGGACAGGTAGAAGAACGGCGCCTCCGGGAACAGCGCGGCGAGCTTGGTGAACAGCACGCTCATGCCGGGCACCGACGCGCGCTTCTTCGGATTGGCGAACAGCACGTTGTAGGCAGCCTTCCACAACGTGGGCACCTGCGTGATCATGATGGTGTCGTCCACGTCGGAGATGATGCCGACCTTGGAGCCGCTGGGGATGGTGAACAGGTTGGCGGTGACCGGCTTGCGGCGGTCGACCCGGTAGGAGACGCGGTGGATGCCGGGACTGAGGCGATGCTCGGCGACGAGGTCCAAGTAGCCGGCGGAGTCGGATACCGCGTATTCGGCGGTCTGCCGGCGCTTGGCGTCCGGCTTGTCATAGGATTCCGAGGTCCCGACCTGCACGGTTTCCAGCGGTGTGCCGTCGATGGCCACGCGCACGCGGCGATGGGGCGCGGGGATGGCCAGCATGCCCCAGATGCCGCGGATGCGGGCGCCGGGCCGGTGGTGTTCCGGGGCGTACACGGTCCGGCAGATCAGACGGGAGTAGGCTTCGGTGCCGTATCCGACGTAGGGTTCGATCTGGTCGTACCAGCCGAGCTGTTCGACGACCGGCGTGGAGACCCTCATCCACAGGTTGAACATCGTGCTCACGGCACGGCGGAACAGGCGGACCAGCGGCGGTTTGGCCTCGATGCGCTCGTGTTTGGAGGCGGAATCGAACGTCGTGACGACGCGCCGCGCCGGAATCGGTACGGTGGGCATATCATCCGTGGGTTGATGGACCTGCGGCGATGTCCGACGTGAATCACTCATAGATTCACTATACCCACACAATGTTTCGATGCAACCTCACCGCCGCAGTGCGCGAGACAATCACTTGACGAGTTTGGCGTACTCCTCGGCGGTCAGCAGCGCGGGCTCGTCGTCGTCGAGTTCGATCTTCAGGATCCACCCCTCGCCGTACGGGTCGTTGGTGATGATCGACGGATCGTCCGAGGCCTCGCGGTTCACGTACCGCACAGTGCCGGCCACCGGGCACACCAGCGGCTGCACGGCCTTCTGCGATTCGAGTTCCACGATCTCGTCGCCGGCCTCCACACGCATACCAGGCTCGGGCAGATCGACGAACACCAGTTCGCCCAGCTGGCTCACCGCGTACTCGGTCAGGCCGACCATGGCGGGTTCCACCGAGGCGTCCACCCAGACATGCTCCTCGGAGTATTCCAGATGTTCGGGAACGTCAAGATTCAACGGGATTTCGTTCGTTTCGCTCATGGCACCAGCGTACAACGCCCCGGCATCCGCCACACGCCGCGGCCCCCATCGCGTCAGCGGACCGGGCCGGAGGGGGTCGAGCCGACGACCTGCACGATGGTGCCCTCGGGGCAGTTGTCGTAGATCCACTTGGCGTCGGCCTCGTACATGTTCACGCAGCCGTGCGAGCCGTAGTGCGCCGGATCGCCGACCTGGATGCCGTAGTAGTTCCAGTCCGCCGTGTGGAAGCCCTCGCCGCCGTTGAAGTAGCCGACCCACTTGACGCCCGGCGAAAGGTACTTCGAGCCGTCCTCGTTGTAGCCTCGCATGTCCTGCACCGCGTACTTCAGGTAGATGTAGAACGTGCCGTTGTCGGTTTCGCCGAACGCGCCCGGGGTACCGGTGCAGACCGGGAACGTGCGCACCAGCTGGTTGTTGTTGTACACGGTGGCCGTCTGCGAGGACTTGTCCACCACGATACGCATCGTGGCCTTCTCCTGCTTGGTCTCGAACGGGGTCACGTCGAATTCCGCGGTGATCAGCCCGCCGTTGCCCGCTTCGAGCGCCTCAAGCACCTTCGCGGCCGTCGTGTCGGTGTTCTTCACGGCCACGCCGTCCACACCGTCCACGCGCGTCAGCAGCACGTTGCCGGCGTCGTCGATGATATCCGTCTGGTCGACCTTCTCCTGGTTGAGCTGCTTGGGCAGCTCGGCGGCCAGGTAGTCCTTGATGGCCTGTTCGTCATAGGACAGGGTGATGGTGCCGTTCTGCACGTCGCCGGTCGGCTTGATCCACGACGCCACCGTGTCGTTCGACAGTTCGAAGTTGCGGTCACGATCGTTGGTGAGCACGATCTTGTTGTTGAGCCGCTGGTTGGCGGCCGCGGCGGCCTGGTTGGCGGCGTCCACGCCGATGGGCATGCCCACGTCCGAGTAGTCGATCTTCACGCTCGCCCCCGTGCCCGGGGCCTTGATGGCGTTGGCGACGGCCTTGTTCACGGCGTCCAACTGCGGCGCCCGCCCCACCTTGCCTTCGGTGACCGTGAACGCCTGCGAACCGCCATCGTAGGCGATCGAGGAAGGCACGGCCTGCTGATCGTCGGCCACGAACCGGTCGGTCAGGAACGTGTTCGCCGTATATTCGTCATACTCGGCGCTCAGGCCGATCTCGGCCTTGGAGAACGGGTTGAGCCGGGCGAAGTCGGACAGCAGCGCACGCACGCCGGTCGCGTCCCCGTCGGTTTTGGCGTTGAGCAGCACGTCCACGGTCGCATCCACGTCCACGCTCACGCCGAGTTCCTCCAGCGAGGCCTTGATCTCCTGTCCGTCAGGGTCGGCAACGGTCAGCGTCGAATCGGCGATCGCACGCGTTACCGTATCGGTCAGGCGATCGCGACCCTGCCCCACCACGCTGATCTGGCCGAGCGTCACGCCGGGCGCGGCCTTGTCGGAGAAATACCAACGCGCGGTGAACAGTCCGGCCACAACCAGCACCAGCAGGGCGCCGATGACGCTGAGGGTGATGATCCACGGCAGTTTGGTGTTCGGCTGCTTCTCCTCGTCGCCGGGCAGAGCGATGGCGTCCTCGCCCATGGTCATCGGGGACGCGTCTCCGACCGGTGGTATGTCCACGGTACGGTCGTCGCCCATCGGCGAGAAACCATCCATCTGATAGTCGTCGGACATTGTCATTCCCTTACGAATTCCCACTCTTTCCAAGGCATCACTATACGCAGCCGAACCGACTACAGCGCGCGTCCATACCATTCCTCGATCATGTACCGCGCGATGGCGGCCCGGTTTGGCGCGCTCATGACCCCCCGCACCAGTGCCTCGGTGTATTCGTCGCGGCTCACCCAACGCGCGTCCACGGTTTCCTGTCCGTCCGTGCGGATGTCGGTGTTCAGCGCGTAGGCCTTGAACGCCACCATCAGCGACGCGGGGAACGGCCAGGGCTGCGACCCCAGGTAACGCACCTCACCCAGGTCGATGCCGACCTCCTCCTTGGTTTCACGCCGGCACGCGTGCTCCAGGTTCTCCCCCGCCTCCACAAATCCGGCGGACACCGAATACAGGGTCGGGTCGTTCCACGCCCGGTTGTGCTGCAGCAGCAGACGGTCCTGCGAATCCACCACAGCCACGATGACGGCCGGCTCCACGCGGGGGAACAGCAGGCGATGCCCGTCCTGCGGATTCGTGCACCGCTGCGCCCAACCGGCCATGGCCGTCTGTACGGGGGCGCCGCAGGTCGGACAGTGCCGTTGCGTGGCGTGCCACAGGCTCAACGCCACGGCCGTGGTGGCCTGGCCCGCCTCCCGCGCCGAGGCGTGGGGCACGAAGCCGCGCAGATCCACCCAGTCGAAGCGTTCGGCGGTGCGGGCGAACAACGGTGCCCGCCCGTTCGCGCTATTCGGTTGCGCGGCGTTGCCGAACGCGTCATCGGCCCCGATGCCGTGCGCGTCCGGCACGACAGACGGTGCGCCCATCGGCACGCGGGTCAGGTCGATGGCGACGACGTGCGCGTTGCGCCGGCCCGGATAGCCGCCCAGGAACATCGCCACGGCCTCCGGAGCACCGGCCAGCGCTTCCGCAGCATACGAACCGGGCAGGGACGCCAAACGCATCGACACCGATTCTCGTGCGGCCAGCACACCTTGTCCGCGCGGTACGGCCACCAGCCCGTCGCGCACCAGTATCACCGTGGTGGACGGGTCGTCAAGCAGGGAGGGGATAAGCCCCGGCTCGTCGCGGCGTTCGGTCTGATAGTCGATATCACCCTGGGCGAGCGGCAGGAACGGCAGGGTCTGGGTCAGGGCCAGCGGCGAGAGCAACGCCATATCACACCTCCACCTGCACGCGGCGGACCAGGTCCAGCAGCGCATCGGCCACCTGATCGGGGTGTTCGTAGGCGCTGAAATGGCCGCAGTCGGGAATCTCGGTGAACACGGCGCTGGTGCCGGTCATCGCCTCGGCGATCGGACGCATGACCGACGGCGCGCTGGAGGGGTCGTTCTCACCGCAGATCACGGCGGCGGGTGCGGTGATAAGCGGCAGCTGGTCATTCAGATCGGGGCGTCCGGCGGCCATGCGCTCACGCCAGGCCACGCCCTCCGGGCGCTGGGCCTGGATCCAGCCGGTGAACTGGCGGATGAAGCGGGGCGCACGCTTGATGGTGGAGTCGCCGGGCTGAGGTTCGGCGAAGTGCATCACCGGGTCGACCGTGTGTTCGGTTTCGCAGGTGTCGGCGATGCGCAGGCGATTGGCGCGGGAGGCCGCGGAGTCGGCGTCGGCCTTCGTGTCGCACAGGGCCAGGCCCGCCACCGCCTCCGGGTGCAGGCGCTGGATGTCCAGCACCAGATAGCCGCCCATCGACAGGCCCACCCAAATGGCTTTGGTGAAGCCGGCCTTGCGGATGAGATCCACATAGGCGTCGGCCATGCGGTCGAGCGCCTCGGTGTAGGCGCCGTCCTGCGCGGCGGCCCCGGTCTGTTCGGCTGTGGGGATCGGGCCTTCGCCTGCGCCGGGCATATCCGGCGCCCAGATCGGGAATCGCGGCAGACCGGCGGCGTTCGCGCGGACGATGAGCTCGGCTGCGCAATCGTCCCACAGGTGGTGGTCGATCGGGAAGGCGTGCACGAGCACAACCGGGATGCCTTCGCCGTCGCGGTAGATCGTGGTGTTCAGTTCCATGGGATTCCTCTCCTACTTACTCGTCCTGTTCGTCTCTCACTCGGCCCACGCCAACGCCCGTTGCACGATGCGGCCGTGGCCGCCCGCCATCTGATCGAGCATGGTGGCCAGCCTCGGGCCGTTCACATCCACCCATTCCACGTCCAACGCCTCATCCTGCGGCTGGCAGTCGCCGGCGATCGGCACCACATAGCACAGCGCCACCGCATGCTGGCGGGCGTCGTAGAACTCGCTCAGCCCGGGGGTGGGGAAGAACTCCGCCACCGTGAACGGCTGCAGGTTGGGCGGCAGGGTCGGCAACGCCAAAGGTCCCAGATCCTTGGCCACGTTACGGGCGATGGCCTCGCGCAGGCTCTCGTGGTACAGCACGCGCCCCGCCACCAGCGTGCGTTCCACGGAACCGTCGTCCGATACGCGCAGCAGCGTGCCGATTTCGGCGATGCGCCCGAACTCGTCCGTGTGTACGGGCACGACCTCCACATACACCATCGGCACCTGCCGACGCACCTGGCCCACGCGGGCGGCATCCAGCCATCCGGGCGGATTCCCACCCGCCGACCCCCGGATGAAATCCTCCGGCGTGATGTCGTCGAATTCGCCGCGGCGGCGGCCCGCATCGAAATCGCCCTCGTCGGGCACCTCATCGTTCAGCACTGGCATATTCCCATTATCCGCCCGGATGATGACCGGCACATGACCGTTCGATGACGATTCACCGAAGAGCGGAGTCGGATGCCCGTTCATCCCACGGCGCAAGGGCTTGTGGAATGTTGGGTGCTGCTGGGAAGCTGGGAACACGTAGTTTCTTGAAACGTAAGGAGCAGTCATGGCGACCCATGCGGTAAGTTCGGCGGAATTCGAGCAGGTGATCACTGGCAACGAGCTGGTGTTCGTGGACTTCTGGGCCACTTGGTGCGGCCCGTGCCGCGCGTTCGGCCCGGTGTACGAGCAGGCCAGCGAGAAGCACCCGGACGTGTACTTCGCCAAGGTGGATATCGACCAGAATCAGGATCTGGCGTCCGCGGCCGGCGTGCAGGCGGTGCCGACGCTGATGATCGTCAAGCAGGGCACGGTGGTGTTCCAACAGGCCGGCGCGCTGCGCGCTTCCGATCTGGAGGATCTGATCTCCCAAGCCAAGGCGCTGGATCTCAAGTCCGCACAGGCCGAGGCCGACGCCCAGCAGTAATCATCCCCTTTTCGGTTGGTCGCCGACTTGAGGATTATCCTCGAGTCGGCGTAAACTTATGGCTGTTTGTGAGCGCGACCGGCACAGTGGCATGCCGGAGTATTGAGGAGTGCAATGGCCAATCACCGCAAGAAGACCAGCATCAGCCTTCCTTCGTTGAACAAGCGTCAATGGATTCGCATCGGCGTCGTGGCTGCAGCGTTGGCGCTGGTCGCCACCGGCGGTATCGTGACCCGCAGCTTCTACGCGTCCGACGGACGTTCCGCGGCGCAGCAGGTCACCGCATTCTCCGCCACCGACCCGCTGACCGTCTCCCGTGGCTCCGCCCGTGACGGCGTGCGCGGCATGGATGGGGACACCTCCTATGTGACCGTCAAGCTGGACGGCCAGTCGCGTACCGTGCTCGGCACCGACTTCACCACCGTCAAATCGGTGCTGGAGGCGGGCAACATCACGCTCGGCCCGAATGACACGGTGGATCCCGCGCTGGACGCCGAAGTCGACGAATCCACGGTGATCACCATCGAGACCGCCGATTCCACGCTGGAGACCTCCGAGGAACCGATCGCATTCAACACGGTCCGCAAGGAGACCTCCTCGCTGCCCGAAGGCACGGAACAGGTGGAGACCGAGGGCGAGGAAGGCGTGATGGAGACGACGAGTCTGGTGACCCGCGCCGGCGATACGGTGATCTCCTCCAACGTGTTCGCCTCCTATGTCAAGAAGGCGCCGGTGGACAAGGTGATCCTGGTGGGCACCGGTTCCGCCTCCTCCGGCAGCTCGTCCAGCTCCTCCGCCAGCATCGGCACCACCGTGCCGGCCGGCGAGATGCAGCAGTGGGCACACGACTACCTGCTGGCCAACGGCTACACCGAGGCCGATTTCTCCGCCACCGTGTACATCATCAACCACGAGTCCGGATGGCGCGTGAACGCCACCAACGCCAGCTCCGGCGCATACGGCCTGCCGCAGGCGCTGCCCGGCAGCAAGATGGCCTCCGCCGGCGCGGACTGGGCCACCAACTACCAGACCCAGCTCAAGTGGTTCTGGGGCTACTGCAACAGCCGCTACGGTTCGGTGCAGGGCGCCTACAACTTCTGGGTGGCCAACCACTGGTACTGACCGTTATGAACGCGAAGCCCGGGGATTCCCCGGGCTTCTTTTTTGCAGTCCCCCGGCCCCGTCCGCTGCATGTCCACACATACGGCTTCTTCCCAGAAGTTACGCTACAACGTGTTTTCTATATCGCAATCGCGATATGATATAGAAAACTGCATGTTATGCACATCGAAAGGTATCGCCGTGAAATATACGCCCACCGCAGTGACGCGCAATCTGCGCACACTGGGAGAACATGCCTCGATACAGCGCAAGCTGCTCTCCCTCACGGTGAATGACGTCGCCCAGCGCGCAGGGGTCAGCGCCACCACGGTCGTCAATCTGGAACACGGCAAACCGGTCCGCACCGACTCATTATTCGCGGTGCTCGGCATCCTCCAACTCGCCAAACCCGCCATCGACGCCACAGACCCCTACCACACCGACCTCGGCGCGCTACGGGCGGCCGAACAACTACCCAAGCGCGTAAGGAATCGGTCATGAACAACTCGCCGATACAGGTTCACACCACGGTCAACGGTCAGGATGTAACCGCAGGCACCCTGTTCACGCAAGCGAATCATGCCACATTCCACTATTCCGCGGATTACATCGCCATGGCAGGTTCCCATGATCTCGCTCCGTCATTGCCACGTTCAACAGCACCGTTCTTCTTCACCGGACTCGGTCCGTTCTCCGATTCCGCGCCAGACCGGTGGGGACGCCGTCTGCTCGCACGCGAGTTGAAACGCACACGACTGACGGAAATCGAATATCTGCTCGGAGTCAATGACCTCACCAGACAAGGGGCCACACGTTTTTTCATAGACGACGCCCCGGTCGCCGACGGAAGTGGCGTTCCGGCACTCGCCGACCTGCCGGACCTGCTGAACACCGCCGATGCCGTACAAGAAAACAGGGATGTCGCCGACATTGCGTTGCGCCGACTGTACCGAGCAACGGGATCGCTGGGAGGAGCTCGACCCAAAGCGTCCGTATGGGACAACAATACGTTGTGGATGGCCAAGTTTCCCAAACCGAACGGGGACGATTGGGACATCATCGGATGGGAGGCGGCAACTCTGCATATCGCGCGAATGGCAGGAATCGACGTACCCGATCATCGAACGATATCCATCATCGATCAGGAGGGGCGGCAGCGTACGATTCTGCTCACCAAACGCTTCGATCGTGTGTTGCCGTCGCCCAATCTGCAGTCAGCGCAACGCATTCCCTACATTTCAGCGTTGACCGCATTGTCCGCCACAGATGGCGAAGGCGGAGACTGGCTTGATCTTGCCGAGTTCGTACGCGCCATCGGTGCCGACACACAGGAATTATGGCGTCGAGCGGTGTTCGGGGCGGCGATTGGCAACTGCGACGATCATCTGCGTAATCACGGCTTCCTACGCGTCAGCACTGGTTGGCGACTGTCACCGGCATTCGATCTCAACCCCGAGCCGTTCGATCCACAGACCGAAGACACGCATCAACTGACATTATTCGGAGATTCGAACATCAGCGTGCATTCCTTATTCGGGAAAGATGCGCTCGCCCTCTTCGGTGTGCGACTGGTTGACGCCAACCTATGGGCATCAACGCTTGCCTCCGCATTGGCGCAAGCCATGCCCTACGTCCGTATGCACCACATGGATAGTTACTCCGTCGAGATTATGGCGACGCGATTCTCACATGCCCACGATGCGATACCGCAGCAACAATAGCAGGCCTTCCGTCCCGCTATCCAACACATCCGCCGTCGTCGTCCATATATATGCCCATACATAGGCGTAGGCTATTGGGGTCACTTCGGCGGATGGGAGCCCCCACCCGCCTCCGCCTGAAGAACCAAGCAGAGAGAAGTATTACGGCATGAGCGGCATCATCAAGCGCGACCTGAGCAAGCCACTGACCCCGGAGGAATCGTTCGCCAACGGGCATCTGACCCACGCGGCCATGGTGTCCATCGCCATCCTGACATTCATCACGTTCTGCGGCAACTTCACCCAATTGCAGCTGAGCGCCGCGCTGCCGACTATCGTTGCCGAGTTCGGCATTTCGGTGACCACCGGCCAGTGGCTGACCTCCATCTTCCAGCTGGTCATGGGCGTGATGGTGCCGCTGACCGCCTACCTGACCCGTCGTTTCTCCACCCGTCAGATCGTCATCACCTCGATGTCGGTCTTCACCATCGGCTCGTTGATGGCATGGGTCTCCCCCACGTTCCTCCTGGTGCTACTAGGCCGTATGCTGGAGGCCATCGGCACCGGCGTGATGTGGCCGGTGCTGCAGATCACCGTGTTCTCGATCTACCCGCTCTCCCGCCGCGGCATGGCGATGGGCATGGTCGGCATGGCCATGAGCGTGGCCCCGGCGATCGGCCCGACGTTCGGCGGATGGCAGACCGATGCGAACGGCTGGCGCTCGATCTTTCTGACGCTGACGGCAATCGGCGCGTTCGCGCTGGTGCTGGCCACGTTCTGGCTGCACAACTTCGGTGCCACGGACAAGACCGTCAAGGCCGACTTCTTCTCCGTGTTCCTGTCCGTGTTCGGCTTCGGCGGACTGATGTTCGGCTTCACGAACATCGAGAGCTATCCGTTCGCGCATCCGCTGGTCTGGCTGCCGATGGTGGTCGGCATGGTCGGCATCGTGTGGTTCATCCTGCGTCAGCTGGGCAACAAACGCGCGTGGGTGGAAGCGCAGAACAGGAACGGGGCCGATGCATCACGGTCCGGTGTGTCACAGTCCAAGCCCGCCAACGCCGCCGATGCCACGGACGCGCATGAGGGTCTGCTGCATGGTCACCTGCGTTTCCACCACTGGCACCGCACCACGGGCCGCGAACCGCTACTCGACCTGGAGGTGCTGAAGAACCGCAGCTTCACCGTGGGCACCATCACGGCGGCGCTGAGCTTCTTCGCATTCAGCTCGATCACGGTGATCCTGCCGCTGTATATTCAGGACGATCGCGGCTTCTCCGCCACGATGAGCGGCCTGATCATGCTGCCGGGCGCGCTCGGCCAGGCGATTGCGCAGTTCTTCGGCGGCAAGGCGCTCGACCGGTTCGGCGCGCGCCCGGTGGCGCTGATCGGCACGATCACGCTGTGCTTCGGTACGGTGATGATGAGCCTGATTTCGCTGGATTCGTGGATCTGGTGGGTCTCGATCTGGCAGTTCGTCCGGCAGATCGGCATGGGATTCGTGCTGATGCCGATCACCACGTGGTCGCTGAACTGCTTGGAGCCGAAGGAGGTGTCCGCCGGCTCCGCCGTAACGAACACGGTGCGCCAGATCGCCGGTGCGATCGGCGCGCCGGTGCTGGTGATTCTGATGGAGACCTTCGCCGCGATGCGTCAGACCGCTCTGGGCGGCGGAGCCGACGTGGCGATCGCCGCCAGCGTGTTCGGTGTGCAGTGGGCGCTGCGCGTGAGCGCCGTGATCTGCTTCGGCATGGTGCTGATGGTGTTCTTCGGTGTCAAGGGCAATGGCGCGGGTTCCACCCATGATCTGGTGCAGCGCGCCCTGCGCCGGCTGCACACTGTGGTCGAACACTGAGCTGGACAGCGCGGCGGCGTCCCCGCACTTCGGATGAAAGTCGCCGCGGAACACAGTCGTGCCCCCGTGATGCACCCGAACGACCTCATATCGCCTATGATGGAGATGTCAGGCGAGGAGGGTCGGATGACGTTCAACCGGTATATGTTCCTGCGAATGATTGTGGAGTTCGTGGGCGTGGTCTGTTGCACCGTACAGCTGTTCAGCGGTACCAATCTGGTGGGGCTAATCATCACCGGCGTCATCGCGCTGCTCTGGGCAGGCGGCGAAATCTGGGTGGCGACCATCCTCAACCGCAAATCACCCCGTCGTGACGAACTCTCCGACGAACATCAGCAGCAGGCCACCGAGTTCGCGTTCATGGTCGCGCTCACGCTGCTGGTGGTATTGGGATTCCTATTTATGGCGCTCTCCCTGATCTGGCACATGGCCATCGAATTCCCACCGATCACTCTACCCGCCATCGCCATGACCGCACTGGTGATCAGTGACGCTCGGTATCTATGGCTGGAGCACAACGGTGCGGAGGACGACTATGAAGACTAATCTGAAGCTGCGCCGCCTGGAACGCGATATGAAGCAGTCGGATCTGGCCGATCTGGTGAACGTGCGCCGCGAGACGATCGGACGTCTGGAGCAAGGCCAGTATTGTCCTTCGCTGCGGTTGGCGATGGATATTGCCCGTGTGTTCGGCACCACCGTGGAGGATCTGTTCAGCTTCGACGACGAATACGAACAGGAACACGATCAACGCTAGCCTTTGTTCACGCACGGCATCGGCCGCAGAGAGCGGAACCTGCATTATGCCGGCATCATCGGCGTGTCGCGGGCAAAAAAAGTCGGCCAAAGTTCACTATTCTCCCCAAAAACGTTGCGATTCCGGCGAATTCAAGCAACCACGCCTCATCACCGGAAGTGCGAACTCCGTCACACGGTGTGACGGGTTTGTCACGCACCCTTGATTTGCAAGGCCTCCAGCCATATTCGCGGCACAGAGGGGGGTATATAGTTAATCATGGTTAGGGGATTACCCCCGAACCAACACCATATACACAACCGTCCGGGAGTGAATGGTTGGACAAACATCCCGGACTTTTGGAGGTTTACATCATGAAGAAGAAGATCGTGGCTCTTCTGGCCGCCATCGCCGCCGTTCTCGGCTTCGGCTTCGCCACCGGCACCGCCATGGCCGATCCGTACGGCCAGCCGGGTGTTGTCGAGGGCAACTCCGTGTCCTTCACTTTCCAGGGCCTGACCGAGAACGGCAACGTCACTGTGACCGCTGATGATGCCGTTGTGTCCAATATTGTGCAGGTCATCTCCCGCACGTTCAAGGCCGACGAGAACGGCACCCTGACCGTGAAGTTCACCCTCAAGGATGGCGTCGCCGCCGGCACCGTTGTGAAGGCTACTGCCAAGGACGAGACCACCGGCAAGATCGTGACCCTTGAGGCCACCGTTCCGTCCACCGGCGCTGGCGCTCAGACCGGCAACCAGGTCCCCCAGACCGGCGCTTCCGTGGCTCCGTACGCCGTGGCCGTCGTGCTGCTGGCTGCCGCCGGCTGCGCCGTGTTCGCCGCCCGCAAGGCCGGCGCCCGCTGAATCCTAACTCAGTGATTCAACAGGCATAACAACACACTGCAAACGCTCCCGAGGTTCGTCTCGGGAGCGTTTTCGTATCCCCGCGAGTAGTGTTAGGGGGTATGAGGATCCTCTTTGTCTGCACCGGCAACATCTGCCGTTCCCCGATGGGCGAACTGCTGCTCCCACGCTTCCTCCCCGACCCGGGCATCACGTCCGACAGCGCCGGCACGCGAGGTCTGCCGCAGCATCCGATCGACCCGAACAGCGCCAAGCTGATGTCCTACGCGAACATCGACTCCAGCTCGTTCCGTTCCAAGCGCATCACCCCGCAGATCGCCGCCGACGCCGATCTAATCCTCTGCTTCGAACAGCATCACATCAGGGATGTCGCCACCGTGCTGCCGCAGGCGGCACGGTACACGTTCCTGCTCACCGATTTCGCCAACCTGTGCGGTTACTGCGCCCAGCAGGGCCTGCTCGACGGCACCACCCGCGAGCAGAAACTCGCCGCGGCCATCAACAACGCCTCACTGGTACGCCCCATGCTGCCGGACCCCATGACCATCCCGGACCCATACCGCAAGGATCTCACGGCGTTCGTGCAGGCTCACAACGCCATCTGCCAGTCGCTGGATCTCATCGCCAGGGCCACGGCGGTGTCAGCTCCCGAAGACCATCCCACGGACTGAACGGAATGTGCAATAGCGTAACAGCGGCCACGCGATAATGACCGTCCACCGGCCCAAGCTGAGCCAAACCAGACGGAATAGGCCGATACGGTGACACTCGGCGCCACAGACAACGCCACAGACAACAAGGTGGGTGCGGTTCCAACGAACCGCACCCACCTTGTGCATCGAGCCGTCGTACCGGACAGCCGATTGTCGTTTACTTCTTGCGGTGCGAGCGACGGCCGGATTCCTTGCCGCCGTCCGCGTCATCGTTGTAATAGTAGTAATAGTTGCCGTAGCTGCTGGCACGCTTCTTGGAATCCTTGGCGAAGTTGAACACGAAACCGGTGATCGGCACATTCAACGTGGCCAGCTGTCCGGCGATGTCGCGCAGCTCGCGCTTGTCGGTCACATCACGCCCGGAGACCAGCACCACACCGGTGCCGATCTTGCCGAACACGGCGGCGTCGTTGGCCACGATCATCGGCGAGGTGTCGATGATCACGTACTCGTACTGGAACAGCGCCTGACGGATCAGTTCACGCATGGTGTCCGAATTGAGCAGCGTGGACGCGTTCGGTGGCTTCGGGCCGGCCGGCATGACGTGCAGGTTCGGCTTCCAGTAGCGCTGCACCACATCCTTGACGGATGCCTGTCCGGACAACACGTGAGCCAGTCCGGCGCCGCTCTCCAGACCGAGCTTGTTCGCCACCGACGGGTGGCGAAGATCGGCGTCGATGAGCAGCACGCGGGCACCGTTCTCAGCAAGCGAAGCGGCCACGTTCACGGACGTGGTGGTCTTGCCTTCGTTCGGGCTGACCGAGGAAATCACGATCAATCGCGACGGCATACCGTCGACGCGGGCCGTGAACGACAGGTTGGTGCGTACGCGGCGGTACTCCTCCGCAATGGCGCTGGCCGGCGCGGAGACGACCACCGGGGAGGGATTCTTCAACGCCTCGTCCTCCGGAATACGCCCCATGATCGGCGCGTCCACCACGTCCTGCAGATCCTTGGCGTCCTGAATCTTGGTGGCGAGCAGGTCGCGCAGCAGGGCCGCGAACACGCCGAGGATCAGACCGCCGACCAGGCCAATGGCCATATACAGCGGCACATTCGGGGAACTGGGCGACGTCGGCTCCTGCGCCTGCTGCACGATCGAGAGCTTGACCGGCGACTGCCGATCGGAGTCGTACAGCGAGTTCTCCACCACGTCCTGCAGCGATTCGGCCACCGCGTTGGCGATCGCGGCCGACTGCTGCGGATTCCCGTCCTCCACGGTGATGTTGACGAACGCCGTGTTCGTCGGGTTCTCGACGGTCAGCTGCCCCCCGAGCTGCGCAACCGTCAGGCTCAGGCCGAGTTCGTCGATGACCGGCTGGAGCACCGCTTCGGTGGTGGCCAGCGTGGGGTACGAACGGATCTGGTTCGAGATGTAGGAGCTGGCGCTGTTGATGCTGGAGATGTCGCCGCCTTCGACCGACGCGTCGCTGTAGGTGGCGTAGGTCTGCGCCGTGGACGAATACTTCGGCGGTGTGATTAACGTGTAGGCGCACACCGCCAGGAACACCACGGCGAAGGTGATGATGGCGGTGATGGCGTGCTTGGTGATGATATGGATCAGGTCGACCAGCGTGATGCCATCATCACGATTCTCCACGGTCTCGACCTGCATCTGGGGCATTTGCGCCATCTGGGGCTGAGACGGGTGCTCGTTCATTTCCGGGGAAGCCACGGTCCCTCCTCACAGTATCCTTCACAACAACATCCCCACCATACCAGTGGGGATGTACCCCCTTCTATCGCACCGCCAGCGAACAATGAACATTTCGCACACCTGTGCCGCCCGTACCCCCTCCGCACGCCCCGCTATAGTGTCCTGAGGAGTGCCGGGCACCATGACGGCACGGTTACACGTCTTGGGAGGGCATATGGCAATGGTTGGGATTCGAACCGTGCGGCATCCGCGCACCTCCCCCGTCGTTTCCGCCATCACCATCGCCCCGTCCGACATGCTGTTCTTCGCTGCAATCGCGCTGCTGCCGGTCGATGGCACGCGGCTCGGCCTGTCGTTGCCGTATTGGACGCCGATCTCCCCATGGCTGTTCGCCGCGTTCTCACTGTGGAACTGGCGGTATCTGCGCGATACGGCCCGCAGGTTCCTGCCGTTCTTCCTGTTCCCGCTGCTGCCGTTGGTCGCGTCCGTGTACGGGTGGATGACCGTGGGCGTGCATGCGGCGACCGCGGCCAAGTCGCTGGTGTCATTGTGGCTGGCCGTGGCGTGCCTGGCCTCGCTGGATATCGCCATCCGGTTGAAGCGCCTGCCGTTGCGGACCATGCTGACCACGCTGTTCGCCGCGTATGTGGTGGCGTTCATTGCCGGCGTGGTGCAGTGGCTGGCGCTGGTGCCGCACCTGGATTGGTATACGGTGCGCGTGTATTTCTCCCAGGCGATGTACCGCGTGTATACGAACGTGCGTCCGCAGTTCCTGTTCGCTGAGCCGAGTTACATCGGCATGCATCTGTATGGCGTGCTGCTGCCGGTGTATTGGATGACTCGCGACCGGCGGATCGGCTGGCTGATTCCGGTGTTCGCGGTCGGTTCGATCGCGATGGGTTCCGGCACGCGCATCGTGTTGGATTCGATGGTGGCGCTGCTGGTGTGGTTGGTGGCCACGGTGAATTTCCGGTCGAAGGCCGCGACGATGGGATTCGTTGGCGGCGTGGGTACTGTGGCGGCGGCCGGCGTGGGTGCGGCGCTGTTCCATCCGCGGTTGAACGCGCTGATGACGCACGGACTGCTAGCCGGCGACGGGTCGATGAGCGCCCGCATCTTCCATATGCTCGCCCCGATGTGGGCGTGGAAGCATGATGTGACGCATTTCCTGTTCGGCTGGGGTGCCGGCAACATCTCCGACGCCGTGCGCACCGGGTATGCCGGAGCTCGCCGATGGTACGACGCGCACGGCGGTGCCCCGAATTGGGAGATCGACGGCTTGGAGAACCCGCCTGCCGAAACGTTCACGATGAGCGCCTACGCCAGTTTCATCACCGAATACGGTCTGATCTGTTTCCTGGCATTAGTGGCGATGCTATTAATCTTCATCACCGTGCAGCGCGCGTGGAGTCGGCATATGGTGTGCATGATGCTTCTGGCCGCCTATCTCTACGTGCAGTTCGAAGCCTACGCGTTCTACACGATTCCGTTGTTGGTATTGATGGCAGCGTACGACCAACAACACGAATCACTCAGTCCGCAATGACAATCCATCTTGCATACGACTTACGTTTTATAGTAAAAGCTTGGTGCAAGATGCAAACCATGGTCATGCCACCATGTTTAACTTGCAATATGCATACCCCCCCCCCACGCATTGAATGGATCGACATCGCCAAGGCGCTCGGCATCATTCTGGTAAGTTTCGGACATATCCGCAATGGTGACGGCGAGAGCGTCTGGCTTCCGGCGTTGGACTCAACCATTGACGCGATCTACCTCTTCCATATGCCATTGTTCTTCATCTTGGGAGGCTTGACGTTCAGTGCGAAACGTCCTTTCCGCCAGTTCCTGGTTCGCAAAATCAGAACGCTGCTTATTCCGTATTACTTCTTTTCACTCTACTTCCTGGCAAAACCTATAGCCATATTGGCGATCCCGAGCCTTGCTTCTACCTTCCAGACCGACCACAATTATGATTTAGCGCATCAATTCTATGACGTGCTCATCGATGGAAACGGCCTGTGGTTCCTTATGGCTTTCTTCGTTGCGGAGATAATGACATACGGAATAGTGAAAGTCATCGCATCATCATCAGCTCACGTAACATTGGGAATCATCTTGATTATTGGCACCTACTTCTGGACCAGTTACGAGATGCCGGATCATCTTCCTTTCCAAATCCTTAAAGGCATACAAATCACAGGCTTCTTCCTGGTGATTCATGCATTACGAAACTCGATACTCACCATTTCAAAGCGAACGGCCGCTTTTGCCGTAGCGCCTTCCTTAGTTTTACTGGTTGTCTGTCATCTATTATTGATTCAGTTGAAGCATTGGAACGCCGCAACATGGTTCAACGTTCCCTTCACCATTGCCGGTGCATTCGCTGGAAGTATCGCAGTAGCTGCCATCTCTATGGTCATCGGTCATAGCATGTCGCTATCCAAAATCGGCAAAGATAGCTTAGTGTACTACGCCCTTAATGCGCTCACGCTTAACATCGTTAAGCTACTCATCTTTAGGATACTAGGTATCGATGCTACAAGCTTTAGCTTTGCTATTCAGCTTTTGACGGGATGTATCATTACAATTCTGTCTTTGATGCTTCTCTCCATCGAAAATGCAATCATTCAGCGATGGTTCTGGTGGATGATTGGAAAACAAAACACGCGGCCTGCCTTTGGATCAAGCAACAAGGATTAACCCAAAGATCCCACTTTCATGAGTATGAAAGTGGGATCTTTTCTGAGGCTTCTGCTGTTTTCGTGGGTTAGGGGATGGGTGTTGGCAGGTGGATGGGTGGTCCTGAGCATCTGAGTTTGATCATGGCGATGAGGTTGTCCGTGTCGCGGAAGCCGTAGGGATAAGGGGCTGCGGACGTTTTCTTGGAGACTGAGCGAAAGGTTTCTCGTATGTTCAGTCTTGAGGAGCGTTCGAGGGCGGTGGAGCTATACCTCACAACGCCGATGACCACCGCGCAGGTGGTGGAGTGCCTGGGCTATCCGACCAGACAGTGCCTGGAACGCTGGCTGGCGATGGATCCCCGGTATGCTGGCCGTATGGCCAAACCCATAATTCCTCCGGGGACAAGACGGAAGGCGATCGAACTGGTGCTGGGCGGCATGCAGCAGAAGCAGGCCGCCAAACAGCTTGGCGTGAGCGTTGGTGCGGTGCACAACTGGGTCAGGGCGTACCGCAGGGGCGGCATGGCCGCGTTGCAGTCCCGGAACCAGAATGCCGCCCAGGGCGGGAAATCGGCGTCCGTCCGTCCTCGGGGCGGGGCGGATGCCGGGGCGGCGATGACGTGGAGGCGTTGCGCCGTAGGGTCGAGGAGCTGGAGTTGGAGAACGCGTTGATGCGGGAGGTGGTGGAGGTCGTAAAAAAAAAGACCCAGGCGCCGACCTGCGGCGCCTGTCGAACAGGGAGAAGACGATGTTGATCGACCGGCTGAGGCCGAGGTATTCGCTGAGGTCGATGGCCTGCTTGCTGCGCATAGCGCCGAGCAGCTACCACTACCACCATGCCAGGATCGGCGTTGACAAGTACGCCGGGCTGCGCGCCCGCGTGGCGCGGGCGTTCGCCGACTCCAAGGGCAGGTACGGGTACCGTCGCGTCAAGGCCGCGCTCGGGACGGGCGTCTCGGAGAAGGTGATCCGCAGGCTCATGGCCGAGGGCGGGCTCTCGGCGCATGTTCCCAAACGGCGGCGTTACAGCTCCTACGAGGGGGAGACCACGCCCGCTCCCGGTAATCTCGTCAACCGGGACTTCACCGCCGAACGGCCCAATGAGAAGTGGCTCACGGACACCACGCGGGATCAAGGCCAGCGACGGGAAGGTGTACCTCTCGCCGATGATCGACTGCCATGACGGCAAGATCGTCGCCTACACGGCCGGCTTCCATCCCAACGCGGAGCTTGCCAACCGGATGCTCGCCGAGGCGGCGGAGACACTGCCCGACAACGCCCGTCCCGTGGTCCATTCCGACCGGGGATGCCACTACCGGTGGCCCGGATGGCTGGAGCTCATGGAACGCTACGGGCTGATCCGGTCCATGAGCGCGAAGGGCTGCAGCCCCGACAACGCCGCCGCGGAGGGATTCTTCGGTCGCATGAAGACGGAGTCCGTCTATCCCGAGCATTGGGAGAAACGCACCCGCGACGAGGTGCTTGTCCTGATCGACGAGTACATCCACTGGTACATGAATATTTGACTTGTTGGGGTCCGGGGTTATTGCGTTTGGGGGCCATTATGA
>ERZ1090860.12-NODE-12-length-126658-cov-150.454752_pt1 | contig 126658 bp, 109 predicted proteins | sample MGYA00478483_ERZ1090860 | MGnify/ENA primary metagenome ERZ1090860 (study PRJEB33644, sample SAMEA5815741) | chicken gut metagenome | biome: Chicken; feature: Gastrointestinal Tract; material: Caecum | place: Ireland | collected 2019-01-01 | study: A study of...
AACCCCGGCCTCCAAACACAATAACCAGTGGCCTCAAAAGCTACGAATATTCAGGAACCTGAGCGGAGATCATCTTCCCTGCGAATCATCACCCACATTACTTACTTTTGTTCAGAAGTGTTGTGATTGGAAAATATCTTACGAAAATCGATGGTTGTTACCTTTCGGGAATTTAACGCGTTTATATAGTCATTTATTGAACGTGCTCCTGAAAAATAGAATGCTGCTGATGTGCAAAGCAAAGCTAACAACCCTGGAATCAGTGTCTTTTCCAGAAGTACTCCGTAAACACCAAAAGAGAAATACAAAATGCCAGATAAAGAATCTCCCATCAGAGACGGCTCGTTGAAAGTCTCTGATCCTACCCACATGATGAAGGCGTAAGCGATAAATATAATGCATGCTCGCCAAGCTGCACCCACTGTTTCTTTTTTAGGAGCAAGAATGTTTATTACGGTGAATATAGCAGGCATTGCTGCAGTATATATGTAGCAGATACCAAAAACAATGAGTAAAATCGATCCGATGATTGCCACTTCGTCATTATAGAGATTGATGACTTCTAGGACGTCTCCACATCCACTAATAATGGCGTAAGCAAGAATTATCGCCATAATGACCATGATGATGCCGTTTACGACAAGAAGTAAATTTGCGCCGGTCATGTGTATTTTTGCGGGAATGCTGCTGTTGTTTGCTAAATTCTGGATTTTGTTTGCGAATCCATCCAATGAAGTATGTGGCATGCTAATCCACGCTTGTTCTTCTGAGTTGGATTGCTGCGGTTTATTCGCTGCTGTACTTGTTCCACATGAGGCACAGAACTTTGCGTCATCGGTAAGCAACGTTCCGCAGTTACGGCAGTACATGATTGTTCCTTTCTGTGTTACTCAAAGATATATTGTGTAATTTGTGTGTTGTCGGTTCAGAAGGTATATCGCCCATAAAGGTCGAGAATTTTATTGGTCTTGAGAGACCGACTGTAGACACGAGGTTCGTCCATATGATTATTCGGCTGTGACGCGCGTTCTCACTGCTTCGTCCCGGCATTGAGCGAGGCGATGGTCTCATCGGTGATCTGTCTGGTCGATTCGCATGACGGCTGATCGGCATCGCCCAAAGGCTGCGCCAACGTATACCGAGTGGTGGTCGAAGCCGAGTCGTAATGTTGCATGTCGGCTTCATACTCGGCATCGCTTAGCGGTTCGCCATCACGCATCCATTGCCGATGATCGGTGTTTCCGTCTCTGGCATACGTTGTTGTCTTCGGGCCGTCGGCATCATAGGAAAATACCGTACAGTCGCCGTGTGAACTGTGGAGACTGGGGGCGTACAGAACGGTGCTGCCGTCGTCATATGTTCTGAGTTCAAGGAAGACGTAGCCGCCGTTCGAACCGCCGGGTTCCCCAGTGTATATGGAGTCCAGTGTTCGTGAATCCTGGTCGAATTCCCACACGTTCACCATCCATTGCGATGTCTCGAAACTGCTGGAATCGCCGGTGTTCACCGCAGTCAGCAGCTCGTCGACGCCGTCGCTGTTGAAATCGACCAGTACGGCGGCGACCAGGCCATGCAACCATTCGTTGTATGATCCGGTTATCATTCCTGTTCCATACTGTTGTTGCAGTTCGTTCACCTTATCGGCGTAGGCGGCTTTGGAAGCTGATACTTCATCGGATAATTCGTCGTTGGTATCGGTGAATCCGTTCATCATGCCTTGCTTGATGTCTTCGATGGTTCGCTCCGTGCGAGTCAATACGTCGTCGGGCAGGGTGAATTCCACATTCGGAGAGGAGGCCCAATCCGTGTTGGTTACTGATAGCCAATCGTATTCGTACGATGTGTTGTCGTTCAAACCGAGGGAATCCCGACTGCCCTCATAGGTTTGATGATCCGTTTGCCTGCCATTGACATACCATACGTCAGATGCGTCCGAATCACCGCTTGATGCGGGACGGGCGAAATCCGTAACGTTCATCGCTCCGCCGTCACTGTGGACAATCTGTTCGTGGGCCAGACCATCGTTCTGGCCATAATCCCATCCATAGAGCATCGGTGTCTCCGTATGCGCGACGCCAACGCCGACCCACCCAGTACCAGGTGCCGAACTGTTATTCTCCGCACATGGTCGATTGTCGTAAGTCAACGCCAACGTCGACTTGTCCTTTTCATACTGCCATATCTGTAATTTCCAATCCGTCAGACGAGTGGCTGAAGAATCCGAATCGTCGAGATAGGCGACAAGCAGCTCCTCAATACCGTCACCGTCGAAATCGATGAGTCTGATATCGCCCAAACCGCTGAGATAGGTGCCGACAAGGCCCTGATTGACCTGAACCAGCTGACCTTCGCCGTACTGATTCCGGAGTTTGCGGATTGTGTCATAGAACAACGCGTAGGCGGTGCGGCGCGCATTGGACGTTTGATCATCGTTCTTGTCCGGATTATCGGAGCCGTTCGGGTCGTTGCCGCTATCCGGTTCCGGTTTGACCTCCAGTTCGTCGTGGACCGTGCCATCTTGCTCTTCGTCGGTATCGGAGTCTTTGCCTGGGGCGTTGCCGTTTGGTTCGTCGTTTGTCTTCTCCTGATCGACGACGGTGAGGTCGGGCACGTCGAGGAGTGCACCGTCGGGATCGCGGGCAATCACCGAATACGTGCCTCCCGATTCGGCACCGACCCTGTTCGGTGTGAATTCGCCGTCTGATACGTGTGCGGTGGTCACCTCGCCGGATTCGTCCATCACCGTCACGTCGTATTCATCTAACGGCTTTCCATCGTCCCCGTACAATACGATTGTCGTGGACGGGCGGACCTTCATCGCCTTGGACGAACCGTAATATACCACATCGCGGTCCGCGGTCGAGTCGGCGCCTCCGGTGCCGTTGAGCAGGCGCGGGACCACCATGACGGCCGCCACTGCAACCAACGCCACCGCCACAACCGCGGCGATGATTCCGATAATAAGGCGGCGGCGCCGTTTTCGACCCGGTTCCGCGCCATCGATCCCGTTGCCCTGAGCGCTTGTGGATGTCGCACTGCCGTCACGATCCGGTATACCGGCACCGCAATTGGTGCAAAACTTATTGGCTTCGTCAATCGGAGAACCGCAATTGGGGCACTGCATGATGATTCCTTTTTCAGATCGGTAGGATAACGTATGGCTTCCCGGTCAGTATGAACGGATTGCGGAGATGATTCCGTTCAGATCGTAGATTCCGTTTCCGGTATATGTGAATGTGGACGCGTTGAATGTGGCGTTCTCCAAGGGGTCGACGGCCTGCGAGGTGTCATAGACGTCGTTGAGCGTATCCGCGTATTCGGATTCGGATACTTCTTTGCCATCCCAGTAATAGCGGTAGGACCAATTGCCATTGTTGTTCTCTTCGACGTACTGGCCGTTGGCTACTTCTACGAATCTGCCGTTTTCAATTGAATAGACGAGATTGAAGTAGTTACCCATGACGCCACCGTAATTCATGAAGAGACTCTGACCCTCGATGTAGCTGAATCCGCTGCGGTCTATCGATTGCTCAATGACCTTGCCTTGGGCATAGGAGTAGACGTCGCCTCCTTCCGCTTCGCTGCTCCAGCGGGTGTACACCTCCGGAATGTCGTTGCCGTCGATGTCGATGAGCATATATGTCCCACTGGTCCCATGGGCGGAATCATTCGCTTCCTGATTGATTCGATCGATGTACGCTTGCTTCCACGCCTCGGAGTCTTTTGTCCTATTCACGTTTGCGGAGTCAACGGTTCCGTCGTCGAAGCCATGCATCATACCCTGGAGAATCTGCTCGACGGTGGTCTTGGTGTCATCGAGCGTCTTCTGACAGGAGTATTCATCCTCAGTGAAGCCGGGATTGTAGAGTGTGGAATGCAGCTCATATGCAGTGGGATCAGTCAAACCGAGCTTGTCCTGTTGTTCGTTGAATTGCTGTTCATCCACTGCTTTGCCGTCGATGTAATACCGTTGTTCCGCATTCTGGGTGTACATGCCTATTGTTTCGGTCGATAAGGTCACCGACTTCAAAGTGCCGTCTTCGGCACTCGCCAGAACATACTGGTTTTCAGTGAAGACAGCAGTATCAGCATCATCGGATATCGGTTTGTTATCAACCCCGCTGATAGCATAGCCGCCATTATGATCAGCGCGGATATTTACAAAGATCAATCCTCCATTCGTGAAGCATGTGGGCCCTGCATAGACCTGGTCAAGTGTGGAAGTGTCAGAGTTGAACTGGTAGACTTCGACGTTGAACTCACCCATAAACGTATCCATATATCCAGGGGTGTTGTAGTCAATCGTCAGGCCCTGCGGGCAGTGAGCAACGACGAGTTCCTCGATACCGTCCTCGTTGAAGTCCAACAGTCGTACGAAACTCAGGCCTTCGGCCCACTGTTCGTCGGCACGGGGTCCATCGACTGTCTGCCCTTCGCCGTATTGGTCTTGGAGTTCCTGAATCTTGTCGTAGAACAACGCATAGGCGGTGCGGCGCGCATTGGACGTTTGAACGTCGTTCTTGTTCGGACCAGCGGAGTCGTTCGAATCGTTGTCTTCGTCCGTTTCAGGCTTCACCACGAGCTCATCATGGATCTCGTCATTCTTGTTGTCCCCGTCGTCGGGATTCTTCTGCTGCTCGACGATATCGAGATCGGGTACGTCGAGAACAGTGCCGTCCGGGTCGCGGGCAATCACCGAGTACGTGTCTCCCGGTTCCGCCCCCACTTCGGCCGGCGTGAATTCGCCGTCGGTTACATGCGTGGTTGTCACCTCGCCGGACTCGTCCATCACCGTCACGTCGTATTTGTCCAGCGGTTCCCCATCGTCCCCGTACAACACGATCGTCGTGGACGGGCGGACCTTCGTGGCCTTGGACGAACCGTAGTACACCACGTTCCGATCGCTCACCGAGTCGGTGCCTCCGGTGCCGCCGAACAGGCGCGGGACCACCATAACGGCCGCCACCACAACCAGAATCATCACCACAACCGCGGCGACAATCCCGACGGCAATCCGTAGCCGACGCCGACGTGCGCCGTTCTGATTATCATCATTGTTCCGATCGTCGACGTCGTCGGGACCATTGGTGCCATTCATGTCATCACCGACTGTGTTGATGCGTTCCGGCTGCGCGTCGGTTCCGTCACCATCGTCCGATGTGTCCGCCGGCGTGGCATCCGTTGCTTCGTGGTCATCGGACAGCGAGGATTCGGAAACGCCGTTGATGAGGGATTCACCTTCGGCAACGATCGTCTCCTGTCCATCATTCCTCTGCATCACGGTGGTGACGGAATCAGGCCTGGATACAGGTGCACCGCATCCGGTGCAGAACTTATCGGACGGGTTCAACGGATGTCCGCAGGATTCACAAAACATGTGGACCTCTTTCTCTCATATGTTGCGTTGCGATGCTGACGATGACGATGCGTCGTGTCATGTTCCCTCTGCGTGTAGTGAATGGACGTCGGTGCCAATGGACAGCGCCGTGTCGAATCCGAGCCCGTCCACGACGATCTCCCGAACCGTGGTGGACATCTTGTCGGTGGCACCCTCGCCTACGTCATCCCCTCCATCGGTGCTCTCCTCGACAGGAATTGCCACGATCAACCCCTCATCGGCGATATAGTACCGCGTTTCGTCGGCGATCAGATTGTCCAGTTCGCCGCCGACGGGGAATGTGGTTTCATCTTCTGGATGGTTGGCTACGTACTGACGCACCGCATCGACGGCTTTGCTTTGCATCTCGGTTGCGGTCATATTGGCGAATGTGCTGGTGGAGATCACCGTACCGGTGTCCAGGTCGTACAACGTGCCGGAGACCTGGACTTCGAAGTAGTTGTTCCAGTCGATGAGTCGGCGTTCAGTATGAACGCTGGCCACCGAACCGTGCAGGAACGTAACCTGTTCGGTATGCAGTACGCATTGGGGGTCGGATGCGGTGTCCGAATCCCATGCTTTGGCGTCATTCAACTCTTGGTTGAACACGTCCTCGATAGCATTGTTCAATCTGTCCGAACCGGATTCGGATGAGTCCGAGGCGTCGAACTGCACATAGCTCCAGGTCGTGTTCACCTCCATCTTGGTGTCGCCGCGATGATAAACGAAGTTCGCATCCATAGTGACATCCCGGCTCGTATAAGTGACTGTGGGCAGGATCGCTCCGTCCGGATTATCGGGATCGGGTCTCAGCGCGATGGTCTCCGATGCGTCGGTATCCTCGGACGCGTCGTCGGCGCGATCGTTGGTGAGACCATCGCCAAGGCGAACGTTGGGACAACGGTAGCGTCGCTGCTCCTTCCCGGTCTGCTCGATGACCATGCCGTACGTGCCATCTGGCACATCATCGAATTCCGAAAACGAGAATCCGTCGGTGTCGTCCACCGGCAGCACCGCTTCGCTCCAGTCCTCACCGGAGGCGTCTGTTGTCGCGGTCGATTGATCTTCCTCCCGATTGGTTGCCGATGGCTGGAGCGTGACGCGGTATGAGGTTAGTGGCTCGCCGTCCAAGCCATAGGCGATGAGTTTGGTTCGCCGTGTCACGTCGAGTTCGGTGCCGGTGTAGTACACGGTACGGTCCACCGCTGACACACGATCCGCGGGCTCACCTGTCCGCGTCAACATCGGTAGCGCAACGGCGATTACAACGCCTGCCGCCACAAGAATTAACGCGACAATGCCGAGGATAATCGGCCAATGCCGCCGGGATCTGGGCTCCGGTTCGCTTTCGATCTCGGGAATCTTCGCGACGACCTGCTGCCGATCCGGTTCAAACTCGGTTCCGCAGACCGTGCAGAACCGAGTTCCACCGATGTTTCGTGCGCCGCAGGCGGTGCAGTACCGTGTTTTCCCGTTGATGTTCATAATGGAACCTTCATGATCAGAACATGTCATACCACAGGTACCATCGACCATCGATGCTGAAGGCTTCCAAAACGCCCGAGACGGTATTATCCTCCTTATCGCCCTTCTGCATGGTACCGATGTCGTCCTTCGCCACAATGGTGGCAGTCAGATCAAGTTCATAACCTTCGTCGATGTCGAGACGCAGGTCGTGATCCTTGAACGTGTCTTCAAGATCGTCAATCTCATCGGAATCAATCCTGTCTCCGACGGAAACCTGCGCGGTTACACTGACGTCGTCGATTATGGATTCGATGGATGAGAGCGACCCTTCCATCCCCTCCTTCACCTCGTCAACTACATCGTCACGCGTATACCCGGTTTCCTCAAGCGCCTTGTTGATGATGTCCTTCGGCATTGAGTCGACTACATCCGAAGCGAAGGCATCCAGCGATTCATCATCGAAATCGCTACGGAATAAGTTGTTGTAGTTTTCAGTCAGCATGTCGGCGAGCTGTTGGGGCGAGGAAGCTCGCCCGACGCTTGCCGAGCCACTGCCCACAGCCAGGCTCGCCACCACGATGATGATAGCGAAAATGGCTGCTCCGACCCATTTCGTGTTCAATCCGGCGATAGCGAGGTCGGCGGTTCGCTGTGGCATAACGTTGACTGGATTGGGATTCGGTGCAGACAACGGTTCCGGAGCCGGCACCGGTCCTGGAACCGTTGTCGGAACCATGAGCCGGGTGCCGCAGGTACCGCAGAATGCGGCGGTCGGGTTGACAGGGTTCCCGCAATTGGGGCAGTTCATGCTGTTCTCCTTTTCTTCTTATTGAGCGAAACCTTGATGATGATGGCGATGATGGCCGCAATAATCAGCACGCACACCAGAAGCACAACGCCGGCAATCCAGGAGTTATCAATCAGCTGGCCCTCCTCGTTGGCACCGGCCCGGTACATGCGATCGACAACGCCGTCGCCGTCGTCGTCCACGCGCAGCGTTGTGGTATCGGCGACCTCGGCAGTGGTGTCGATCATCGTGTCCGGGGTGATATCGATGTCGCTGAATGTGCGGAAATCGTTGTATTCGCCAGCATCGTCAACGAAGCCGATGGTGTAGTCCATGCTTCCGGAACCGGTGCCGTTGATCTCGATATCGTAGGCGGGTCCTTCGCGCAGTCGAAGCACTTTGACCTGATTGGGGTCGTCGTCCTCACCCGCAATGGTGTCGTCCTCGCCCGACGCCGTTGCATTGTCGCCATCGGTCTCGGCCTCGAACGTCAGGGTGCCGAACGATGTGCGTGTAACCGGTTCACCACCTGCGGAGGTCAGCGTCTCGCCGTCGTAGTTCACGGTGATGTCAATCGGACATGCCGCTTTGACGTACACGAATCGTGTACCGTCGATTTCGTCGGCTATATCGACGAAGAAGCCCGCCAGATCATCGGCATCCTGCACCTCATAGTGACGACCTTCGTCCGCGATGCCCGCGAGCAGCGCCTGCCCATTGGCGTCTTCATTGAAACCGAGCGTGTACATGCGGATGTTCTGATCGCGTATCGAATCGGCATACCCGATCAGTTCGGCGCCGGTCAACCCCTCGTTCGGTTGTCCGTCCGACATCAGCACGATGATACGTTTGTTCGCGCTACTGGAAGCGAGCAGTGTACGTGCCTGCGTGAGTCCGGCCTCGATGTTCGTGTTGCTACCCGCCGAAAGTTCGTCGATCGCGTCGTTCAGGCACGCATCGTCACGATTGAACGGACTGGCCAGTTCGGCCTGTGAATCGTAGGTGACGATGCCGATTCGGGTGTCCTTTTCGAATTCCGTGGCAACGAATTGCGAGGCGGCTTGTTTGGTCTGTTGCAGCGGTTCTCCGTCCATGCTGCCGGAGACATCGAGCACGAGCACCACGTCGATCTCTCCGGACTGTGAGGAATCCACCTGTGGGTCGTCCGATTGCCAGTCGTCGTCGAACGTTATATCCATGTCCGCGTCGTCGTTGGCAGTTTCGCTGTCCGCGGCACTATTATCATTCGTGGAATCGGCAACATCATCCTGAGTTCCGTATTCGTCGACGTCGAATATGGATTTGACGATGGCATCGTACGTTTGCAGAATCTGGTTGGTCTTTTTGTATTGCGATTCGGCAGTGGGCCCGGACATATCGTCGGCGGTGTTCCCACGCGATTTGGACATCTCCCCCGCATCCTTGGTGACCAGACTGTACCGCAGATATTCACCCCTGCCATGAACGGCGATCAGAGCCTGATAATACCGGCATTTGACGCGGATATTCGGGATGAGCGATTCGTTCGAGGCCGTTGCGGGTACGTCGATGGCATCATTCGCCTGCACCAGGGCATCGGCGATATCCGCCATGACCCGCATCTCCTGATAGCGGTCGAAGGTATTCGTGGTGCCGAACGCGAAATCGCCAATCAGCATCGCCATTTTGAACGACAAGGTGGCCGCACCGTACGTGGAAGACATTTGAGAAATCAGGTCTGAGGCGTATCCGGCCACGGTCCTCGTCGCTGAATTCACGTCATACGCGTCAATGGCGTTCAGCATGGCATATGAATAGTGCTGATTGAAGTAATCGGCGTCGTATTCGGGCAGCGTATCGGTGGCGTCTTCGAATTGAGCGAGCCGTTCCTGAAGCAGTGCATCTGCGGATGACTTGAGCTTTTCCGCAGTGTCTTTGAGCATATCGTCATCGGCGTACGTCACAATGGCGTCGAGGAATTGCCTGGTCTGCGTGTAGTCGCCGAGGCACGCGACATAATATTTGAGAAATCCGGTGACGTTTTCGGCATCATCGATGCCGTTCATGAACGCATTGAGACCGGCGAACGTATCGTCGCCGAGATCGGTGATGATACTCACCGCATCGTGCATGTATTCCCAGTCGCTTTTCAGATCATCGAACTGCGCCTGGGAACCCACCTGTTCGGCGTAGTCACCGCTCATGATTGTCATAAGCGCCGAAAGTATGCGTACATAATCCTCGCGATCGGGATACACGTCAAGCATCCATGACGATACATCGATCAGAGCACTCAATGATTCCGAATTGCCATGTACCATCTGCCAGTATCCGAAGATCGTGTCCGACTCCAGTGAGCTCTTTAGACCCACCGCCTGATAGAAGTAGTTGTCGGCGATGGCGTCGATCTGTTCCTGCGTGTACCCGGTCTCCCCTGTTGCATCGTCATTCTGATCTGCCAGTGCGGTCGCTGGTGACAGTGCGAGTATGCCAACGAGCAACATGCACAGACACCGGTATGCGCGTTTCATTGCCTCAGTCATTCGAAGCCCCTGCTATCGAGTCAATTGCGTCCTCCAACTCCTGCTCAAGTACACCATCGATGGCTTGCCGTTCGGCGTCATCGGCGTCGTCAGAGGATGAATGCACCGTTGTGGTGACCCGCTTGATTCGATAGTCCCCACGTTCCAGCGCCGATCGCACATATGCAGCCGGATCGTCGGCGGCCATGGCCTCCTGATACAGTGCGGTGAAGTCGGGCAGGGTGACGACGAACGTGGCCTCCTCCCCGTCGCCGTCCTGACGTTGTACGCTGATGCGCGCGTCGCTGAGTTCCCGCAACGCTTGCGGAGGGTTGACCAGCGGCAGGTCGAACACGCGGAAATGCGCGAGTAACGCCAACGTTCCGGCTGAAACAGCCAGGATCGTGACCAATCCGGCGATGAGGCCCGTCACGATATGTCGACGCTTCTTCCGCCGGTCCGAACCCTTACGCGATGTACGCTTGCTGTGGCCATCGCCGGACGTATCGGCTCGCAACGAGTCTCTGCTGTTTCCAGCGCAGACCGGGCACAGCGCATCCGGCGCGGGCAGTTGATGGCCACACGTCGTGCAGAATCGGGCCATAGCAGTCACCTCGCTTTCCATACAGGCCGCGGTATGTCGGAAACTCGCGCCGAACAACGTCAATGCCGGTCAGAATCAATCAGCCATTGCTGCGCTGGCGAGCAACTTCACACGCAACACGTACAGAATCACGACCGCGATAATCGCAGGAACGATGCATTGGGACCCCTTGGTGCCGAACACCGCGAAGATCTGGTACAGGACCCCGGACACGGTGTTATCGGACGGCTCGTGGAACACCAACTTGCATAACCACAGCACCGCGCTGATCAGTGTGAGCATGACACCGAACAGAATCGCTCGGTCGATGACCTGACGATTCAACGCGGCAGGATCCAAGACTGCATGGATCAGGGGAACGCAGGCAAGTGCCGCGAATACGGCAATCAGCAAGCCGCAGACCACGTACCCTACGATGCCGAGAGCCGTGGCGAGCGCTTCGTAGGTGGAGAACACCGTGATGATGCTCTCGAATGTGTCGATGAATCGCATAAGGGTGGTGAGTGCCAGTACGCCAAATACGATGGCTGAGATGGAGGCGAAACCCTTGATAACCAGTATGCGGGCTTGTTCCGCTCGCTTGGGGTCGATGGATGGCTTGGGTTTGCGTTCTTGTCCCGGCTGCGTTACAGAGGTGGGCTGTGAGTAAGTGTAGGGGGGATTTGCCGGTGTGCGGCGTGGGGGAACCGGCGTTGGCGCGGGCATCGGCGTAGGTTCCGGTGCTGGGGTCGACAACACGGTATTGCATGAGGGGCATACCGTGGTGCCGGCGGGTAATTGGGTACCGCAGTTTCTGCAGAACATGGGTTTCCTTTCTCTGGCTGTCGAAATGGTTGGAGTAATGCAGCCAACGGGTTATGACAGACGATGCCCGCATTCGCCGCAGAATATGGATCCGGGCTTTGCCGGAGTGCCGCATGACGGGCAGGTTGTCTGTTGCGGCCCCATCTGGGTCATGGCCGATGAATCGGCCGGGGCCGCCGTCTGTGGAGCGATGTCATTCGTTGCGGTTGACGAATCAAACGTTGGCGCAGCCGTTGCTGAATCAGGATCGGCGGAAGGCTGTTGCGTAACCGGATTCTGAACTGGAACGTTGATCGGCGTCTGTATGTTGGTGCCGCATCGCTCGCAGAACAGCGCGTCCGCACCCCAGTACGCGCCGCACGATGGGCATTGCCGGTAGTTGCGTTTGGTGTCGGCCACACTCGTGCCGCAGTTGGGGCAGAAGGAGGTGGCGACGCTTACCGGATTACCGCAGCCGCCGCATGGCAATGTCGCCTGCTCGGCCGTCGTGTCCATACGGCGTAATGTTTCGAGGCGTTGACGGATGGACGCTTGCTGTTGTTCAATCTGGGCAATTGGGGTGGTTTGTGCGGCATATGTTTGGGCGAATGTCGGGTTGCCGTTTTCCTGAGCCAACACGGCTTTGCCGAGTGCGGCCAGGAGCTGGGTCTTCTTGCGGTCAAGATCCCTGAGCTCGGACTGGCATTGCATGATTTGGGACTTCTGATCGGTGTAGTCCATCACCCGGGAGACGATGTCCGTCATCCTGCCCGTTGTTTCATCGAGGAATCCCATTGATTTCCTTTCCTTTCATGACATGTGAAGAACGGATATTGATTGTGTTGGCGGCTATTCCGGTCTGGTTGTTTTTGCGTTGTAACAGGCCGTCATCATGGCGTTGAGCGCTTCGATGCACGAATGCTCATCAGTGGCGAAAAAACGTACGGTGTGTCCGTCTGATGTTCTGATGGTGAATCGTCCGCTCCTGGTGGAGCGCATGGTTTGTATTTGATGCCCGGTGAGTGATATTGATCTCAATGGCATGAACACAAATATGGCGGGAAGAGCCACGATCTCGCAGTGTTGAGAGAATACTTTGATTTCACTATTTTGCAGCAGCTGACGTCGTCTCATCCACACCACTGTGAATAGTCCGGCCAGCACCACGGCAAAGACTCGGAAGAATATCTCATCGCTGGGATCGGCAGGGTCTCTGTATGAGTGGTAGGACATGTAATCGGAATCGATAAGATTGACGAACATGACCAGTAGCGTCTCGCGTGGTCCAGGGAACGAAAATAGCAGGTAAAGACCGCACAAGCCGAGAGCTATCGAGAAGCCAACGGTCTCGTATAGCACCATGCGTTCCGAACAGCCACGTGACATATACAGTACCTTTTCCGGCTGCTGCCGAGTAACGGAGCCAAATTGCGGAGACGATTGCGGTTTTAGCGATACATCGGAAGAACATTCAGCACCGCAGTTTGTGCAGAATCTGTCATTGAATGTTATACGATTCCCGCATTGTCGACAGTACACGATTCTTCTTCCGCCCTTCCCTCGATGTGCGGACATTCAAAAACGTAGGCTTTTTTGAAAAGGGATGTAGAATAGTGCTTCGCATGGGAAAATTTCAATTGTGGCCTAAAACGGGCGGAATGTTGAAATCGTAGACGCCCCCAATAATGTCTACCTTTTTGATCGCCGTGTCGCAATCTTCGATACTGTTGTCTTGATATGTTGCGCAGTTGTTACTCGGCGGATGTGGAATCCTGTCTGATCCAGTTGGCGAAGGTTCCAGGGCTGACGTTGAGCATATGCGCCGCTTCCTTTCTGCTGATCCGACCCGTCAGATACGCGTCCCTGATACTCGGATACGATGCTGGGCGTTCAATCTGAGGTCTGCCGAACCGAACACCTCGTGCCTGTGCGGCCGCGATGCCTTCGGCTTGCCGCTGGTGGATGTTCTCCCTTTCAATCTGTGCGATATATGACAGCAGCTGCAGCATAAGATCGGCGATGAATACGCCAGTGATGCCGCCACCGGTGCCTCGGGTGTCCAGCAACGGCATATCCAACACGACGATAGCCGCTTGTCTCCGTCGGGTGATGTCACGCCACTCATCGATGATTTCGTTGTAGTTGCGTCCAAGACGGTCGATGCTTTTGATGACGACGATGTCCCCCGGTCTGAGCTGTTTCAAGAGTTTGCGGTAGTTGGGCCGGTTGAAATCCTTTCCGCTCGCCTTATCCGCGAATATGTTGTCGTGCTCGACAGGGAATTCTTTGAGCGCATCATACTGCCGTGCAAGATTCTGATCGCGTGACGATACCCGCGCGTACCCGTAGACCGTTCCGGTGTATTCCAGACATTGCGAATCCTGCATGCAGGATTGTGTATGCATTAGGTGCCTCCTTTGATTGGGATGTCGTACGCGTTCCATTATGGGCACGAATGCGAAGGCGATGCCGTGGATACGATATGGAAGAAGGAGGCTGTCTGCAAACCAATGAACAGAACGGTTATGCGCGTCGCCTGTTCACGGTATTCCCGGCAGCAGGTGCTGTTTGTTTGAGTACTGTGCTCGCCCTTCGACTGGATGGCGACCCTACTCTTGGCTCTCCTCCCGTTCTCCGTTGGCGGCTGACGGATGATGAAGAAAGGATTAAGGAATAGGGCCGACGTGGCGGAAGCCCAGGAAATTCCTCCGGGTCAGCCTTAGTCAGCTGGGAGGGAAACGAGTGTGCGGGAGCACCATGACTGGAGAAGCCCGTAGAGCGTCTCGCTTGCGTTGGCGTCGATCATGCATGACCTTGCTGACGGACATGGAGGCGTGTTAGGCATGGCATGACGAAGAATCGTCCGCTCGTCCTCATCGATGGCTTCTGTGAGCAGCTGTCGCTTGGTGGGGACGAAGATCCCGGTGCGGACGGCGTGGACGATCTGCAGGGAGAAGAAGAATCCTTTCAGCAGGGCCTTGAGGGCGTCCGCCTGCGCCGACTCGTCGAGTTCCAGCATGGTCAGATACGTGTGGTTGACCATGTGGTACAGGTTGGCGACGCTGATCCGGGCACCCAAGCGTATGTCGTCCCCGCCGTATTCGGGCAGCAGCGCGTGCAGGTCGCCGAGCCACACCTCGGTGCCATGCTCGAACTGGTACAGCTCATACGCCGGCCAAGCCGCAAGCTCCGCACGCCCACAGGTGAAACCGACCGCATGCCCGCCATCGGGCATCGAATGCATCGCCGCATGGAATGTGTCCAGATCATCGATCGTCACACGGTCGAGCACCACCAACAGATCGATATCGCTGTCCGCCGTGGCCTCACCGCGCAGATAACTCCCCTGCAATCCCAGACAGAGCAGGCGTTCGCCGAACGCTTCCCACAACGCCGTCTTCGCCGCCGGCTTCCATGTGTGCAGGTCGATCATGGTCCCATCCTTCCATCAGAACGCTCAGTATATGCGAAGTCGCTGTTCAGCGCGGCGGCTTCTGCCGTTCGGCATTCGCGAGGGTCGCATCGCCGTCGGAGCGGCGAACGACTAGCGTGTTGGCCGCACCGGATGGCGGATCACGGTTTTGAGGTTCTCCGGTTTGCCGCGGCGTGGGTCGCCGAGATAGATCTCATGATGATGGCGTCGTTGGGTGAAGTCGAGCTCGTAACCTTGGCCCGTCGCAAAGGCGTCCATCATGGCGACGGTGGTCGGCTCATCATCGTAGGGGCCGTGGTGCATGGCCTGCACGACCGTCCCCTCGTCGAACTCGAACAGGAACGCACGATCGATATTGGCCTCCGGATGCTTGTCCGAATATGCTTGCCTGGCCCGCGCGAACACTTCGCGGGTCACGAACTCCGGCAATCGAATCATCGCGATCCAGTTGAACCGATTTTTATGCGCGTAGTCGACGCCATTGATCCCGTCCATCCACCACAGTCCTTCCAGCGGCGGGACCACGTAGTCGAAATACCCATCGATCCGCTGTGAGGGATCCTTGGACTTCTTACTCATCTTGATGGTGTACGAGATGCCGTACAGCAATTGCACCGCGGTCTGATAGGCGCCGCCGGCCTCGTTGGGGTCGCCCACTCCCTCTACGGCGACGAAGTTCATTCGCGGCACGGTGATGATGGATGGCTGGGACGCGGGCTGATAGAGATCCCGATATTCCTTTTTGTAGTCGAACGCCATGGCGAAGCTCCCTCGATTCACTGTCGTGGCCTTCACCATACTGTGAACCGGCAGTCACGCGCAATCGAACATGCGAGTCGCGCAGTGCAGCGGACGTGTGCTGTCCAGTGCTCACATGACACAAGCCAGTATCAGCTCTGTGAGTCGCGTACGGATGGCGTCGGATACGGTGCCGCAATACTGGGCGTGACGGGCGTGCAGATCCAAGGATTTCAGCTGCTCAATCTGCACGAAACCGGTAATGGCCGATGTGCCGAGCAATGTTGTTGGCTCCTGCAGATCGACGTGTAGCGGATAGCCGTTGTCCGTGCTGGTGATGGGACAGACCATCGTCAAATTGCATATCCTGTTGAACGCGGCGTTACTGACCACAACGGCATATCGCCGTTTGATTTGCTCATGACCCGCAGCGGGATCGAAGTCAACACGGATGATATCGCCTTGCGCGAAGTGTGCGATCATGCCTCGCCTCCGACGGACGGGGCCGTCTGCCACTCATCTCCTTGATATGTCCCGTTGTAGTCCGCAAACAGATCCTCCAATCGAGGCACCCGATAGGTCCCGATTTGCGTGGTTCTGACGGAGATCGGATGCAGCACGATTGTACCGTCAACATATTCAGCATTGAGCATGGAGCCGGCATGGATGCCAGCCTGCTCGCGCAGCTCTTTGGGGATGCGTATGCCTTCGCTGTTTCCCCAGCGTTGCACTGTAACGTTGACCATGGTATCTACTCTTTCCGCAACCTGTATATCCATAAGTATATCCTTTCGCGTATGCGTTGCGGCCATCATGGCAGTGACTATAAGAAAGCCGAAGAGTTCGCGCAACCGGTCTGAGGAATTGTGTGGATATGTGGATGAGATGATGCACATTTTGCACCATCTGAAAAGCTCAATGGATGACGTCCGAATGCAAGTCGGCGAACAGAAAGGCGCCGAGTCCGTCTTTGGCCTCGGCGCCTTACCGGAAAGAGGACGCGTCAGGCGCCGTATTGCGCCAGGTAGGCATCGGCGGCGGCCGCGATCTCGTCGGTCACGTACGGCGTGCCGTCGGCGGTCATGATGGACCGGCCGGCCTCGAAGATCTCGCGCACGTTGGCGATTGCCATAACCGGGAAGCCGAACTCCGCCTCGACGGCCTTGACCGCGGACAGGTCGGAGTCCTTGGTCTTCTCCATGCGGTCCACCGAAAGCACCAGGCCGACGATCTCCACGTCCGCCTCGGCCTTGAGCTTGGGCACGACCTCGCGCACGGCGGTGCCGGCGGTCATCACGTCGTCGACGAGCAGCACCTTCATGCCATCGGCCAGCTGTGTGCCGACCATCATGCCGCCGTCGCCGTGGTCCTTCTTCTCCTTGCGGTCGAACGTGTACCCGACCTGCATGCCATGGCCGCCGGTCAGCGCGATGGCGGTGGACACGGCCAGCGGGATGCCCTTGTACGCCGGGCCGAACACGGTGTCGATGTCGCCGGGCAGCGAACCCGCCTCGATCTCGGCGGCGATCTTCTCGGCGTAGAACTCGCCGAGCCGGGCGATCTTGCCGCCGTCGTTGAACGCGCCGGCGTTGATGAAGTACGGGGACTTGCGGCCGGACTTCAGCGTGAAGTCGCCGAACTTGAGCGCCTGCGATTCCAGCAGGAAGCGGGTGAACCGCAGATCGAGCGATTCGTCGGTCATAATGAGCTCCTTGGTATCAGGTCTCCCTCAGCGGGAGACGATTGTGTATGGGCAAACGGTATGCGGTCGCGCGCCGATCTGTTACCGCCAGGTCTGCCCGGCGGCGAGCTTGGCGGCGAGTTCGGGGCGCGAGTCGAGCAGGTCGTCGAGCTCGCGGGCCACGCGCATCGGCGCGGTCGGATCATAGAGCGCGGCGGCGCCCACCTCCACGGCGTTCGCGCCGGCGTACAGGAATTCGAGCGCCTTCTCGCCCGAGTCGATGCCGCCGATGCCAATGATCGGAATATCCGGCAGAGCCTGGCGCACGCGCCACACGCAGCCGAGGGCCACCGGGAACACGCACGGCCCGGAAACACCGCCGGTGCGGTTGGCGATGATCGGCTCGCCGGTGCGGATATCGATGCGCATGCCGACCAGCGTGTTGATCAGGCTCAGCGCGTCGGCGCCGGATTCCACGGCGGCGCGCGCGATGGCCGCGATATCGGTGACGTTCGGCGTGAGCTTGACGATCATCGGCTTGGAGGTGATCTTGCGCAGCCGGTCGATGAGCCGTGCGAGCCCCACCGGATCGGTGCCCACGCTCATGCCGCCATGGCTGACGTTCGGGCAGCTCACGTTGATCTCCAGCATGTCGGCGGCCGAATCGGCGAGCTTGGCCACAACCTCGGCGTAGTCGTCGTCGCTGTGACCGGCCACGTTGGTGATGACGGTGGCGCCCATCTCCTTGAGCTTGGGCAGTTCGTCGACCAGATAGTGGTCCACGCCGGGGTTCTGCAAACCGACCGCGTTGACCATGCCACCCGGGCATTCCGCGGTGCGCGGGCCGGGATTGCCCTCCCACGGCACCGGCGAGACGCCCTTGGTGCAGATCGCGCCCATCTGGGCCACGTCGTAGAACCAGCGGCAGGCGGCGAGCTGGAACGTGCCGGAGGCGGTGCCGACCGGGTTCTTCCATTCCACGCCGGCGACCACGGTCTTGTGCTTCCATTCGTGCGGCTCGTAGACGTTGATGTGCGAATCGTTCATCTGCTGCTCCGTGGTCGTTGTGGTCGTCGTCTCGTCCATCGTCAGGCCTCCCATCCCAGCTGCTGCGCGGTGAACACCGGACCGTCCGAACACACCTTCTTGCGGCCGTCCACCGTGTCGACCACGCAGACCACGCAGGTGCCGTACCCGCAGCCCATGCGCTGCTCCATGCTCGCCTGGGTGTCGATGCCGCGCCTGGACGCCCACAGCGCCACGGCTTTCATCATCGGCGTCGGCCCGCAGGTCAGGAACACGGTCTTGAGGCCGTCCTCGCGCGGCGCGGTCAGCTCGGCCTCCATGCGGTCGAGCAGCGTGACGACGTTGCCTTCGGTTTCGTCGATGCTGCGCGTGTCCACGTACCGGGAGACGAACTCGTCGGCGAAATGCGCGTCGCGATAGCCGAACACGGCGGTGGCCGCGCAGTCGCTACGCGCCGCGAGCCGCTGCGCCGCGTAGATGAGCGGCGGCACGCCGAGACCGCCGCCGACGAGCACGTAGTGGGCCGGCTCCTTGACCTTGAAGGAGCCTCCGAGCGGTCCGAGCACGTCGATCGTGTCCCCGGCGCGCATCGCGGCGAATTCGGCGGTGCCGGCGCCGACGACGGCGAAGATCAGCGAGACCAGGTCGCCGCTGACCTCGCTGACGCCGAACGGACGCGGCAGCAGCTTCATCGGGTCGTGCGAGAACAGGTTGACGAACTGCGCCGGCTTGGCGTGCGCGGCGATGTACGGGTCGCGGAACGTGAACCGTACGACGCCGGGCGTCAGTTCGGTCACTTCGGTGACCTCGACCGTGTGGCGGCCGGGGAAGTAGCCCGCGGCGGTCGCCTCGGCGACGGTCGGCAGGAACGTTGCGCTGGACACGGGGACTCCTTGTCTGTGTTGCTGTGGTTTCCTTTGTGCTGGGGATTTCCTGATGGTTGGGTGTCGGGTATCGGTTACGGCATGACGGCGCGCAGGTCGTCGCGCATGGCGATGGCGGCGTCGCGTGCGGCGTCGGCCACCAGTCCGAGCGCGGACTCGGCGCTCATCGTCTCGCTGTAGGCGCCGGTCTTCCTCCACGCGCCGATGATGCCGCGCGAGGAGTTGACGATTGCGCCGGAACCGGCGTCGTCGAACATGCCGGCCACGTCGCGGGCGGTGCCGCCCTGTGCGCCGTATCCGGGCACGAGGAAGAACGTGTGCGGCATGCGTGCGCGCAGCGCGCGTCCCTCCTCGGGGTGCGTGGCGCCGACGACCGCGCCGACGCGCGAATAGCGGTGCCGTCCGACGGTGTCCTGGCCCCAGCGCTCCACCAGATCGGCCACATGCTCGTACACGCGGCCGCCGTCGGCCAGTTCGAGTTCCTGGATCTCGCTGCTGGAGGGGTTGGAGGTGCGCACGAGCGCGAAGATGTCCTTGTCGGCGGCGGTGGCGGCCTCGACGAACGGGGTGATGCCGTCAGTGCCGAGGTACGGGTTCACGGTCACCGCATCCTCATGCCACGGGTCGTACGGCCCGCTCTCCCCCGCGCCGAACGCCACGCCGCCCAAGTGCCCGGCGTAGGCGGCCGCGGTGGAGCCGATATCGCCGCGCTTGATGTCGCCGATCACGTACAGGCCATGCGACTGCGCGTATTCGCAGGTCATCGTGTACGCGTCCACGCCGGCGGGGCCGAGTGCCTCGTACATGGCGATCTGCGGTTTGACGGCGGGCACGATGTCGGCGATCGCGTCGATGATCGCCCGGTTGTATTCGAAGTAGGCGACGGCGAGCTGCGCGGCCGGGCGGTCGGCGGCATCCTCAACCTCGTCGGCGATCTCGTCGGCGAAGCTGGCGACGACCTGCGCCGGCACCAGCGCCTCGGTCGGATCCAGGCCGACGACGCTGGGGTTCTGCGTGGCTGCGATGGCCTCGATAAGTCGATCCATGGCGGTTCCTTCCGGTTAGAGTCTGCTGAAGACGAGCTTCGAGGCGATGACGGTGGCCAGCGGCATGCCGGTCACCTGCCACCCGCCGAACGGGGTGTTGCGCGCCTTGGAATGGAATCGTTCCGGTTCCACGGTCCAGGGGCGGTCGGTGTCCAGGATCACCAGGTTCACCGATTCGGGGTGCTCCACGGCGCCCAGGTCCAGCGTGCGCTTGGTGGCGCAGGCGCTGGAGGTGTTGAGCAGGCCGGCCACGTCGGTGGGTGTGTGGCCCATCAGGTGCATCGGCGCGGTGGCCATCAGCTCGATGAGCCGTTGCTCGGAGATGATGCCGCCGTCCACCAGCACCTTGTGGCAGACGCCGTAGGCGCATTCCAGGCCGATGATGCCGTTGGGCGCGGCCTCCAATCCGGCGTTCTTCTCCTCCATCGTGTGGGGGGCGTGGTCGGTGGCGATCAGGTCCACGGTGCCGTCGGCGATGGCCGCGTGCACGGCCTGGCGGTCGGCGGCCGAGCGCAGCGGCGGGTTCATCTTGGCCAGCGGGCCGTACTCCAGGATCGCCTCGTCAGTCAGCGCGATGTAATGCGGCGCGGTCTCGCAGGTGATCGGCAGTCCTTCGGCCTTGGCCTTGCGGATCGCCTCGAACGAGCCGGCGGTGCTGACGTGCTGGAAGTGCACGTGCGCGCCGGTGCGTCGGGCGGCCTCGATGTCGCGGCTGACGATGCGCAGTTCGGTGTCCTCCGGAATGCCGGGCAGGCCGAGCTGGCGGGAGACCGGTCCCTCGTTGATGAAGCCGGTGTCGTGGTGTTCGCAGTGCTCGATCAGGTACAGCCCCGCCTCCTTGATGCGGGTGAGCACCTCGTCCAGGATCGCGTCGGGCACGGCAGAGCCGTCGTCGCTGACCGCGGTGACCGGGTGGCTGAGCTGCGCGGCGTCCTTCTCGCCCGTATGGCGGCCGGGCATGTACCACGCGATGTCGGCCAGCTCGGTCGGCTCCTTGCCGGCGCGGCCCTTGGACGCGCACACGCACAGGTCGTATGCCACCGGCAACGTGACGCCGTGGTCGGCCTCGTAGTGCTGCAGGAAGTCGATGACGTTGTCGTGTCCGGCGGCCAGCACCTCGTCGGCGCCGGGCTGGCCCGCAACGACCTTCTCGCCGTCCATCGCGGGCACGGTGTTCGGCATGATGAGCACGTTCGTGTATCCGCCGGAGGCCGCGGCCGCACAGCCGGAGACCATCGTCTCCTTGGCGGTCTGGCCGGGGTCGCGGAAGTGGACGTGCGGATCGGCCAGACCCGGAGCGACGGTCAGACCGGTCGCGTCGATGTGCACGTCGCCGTCCGCGACCTGTGCGGCGGCGGGCGGGAACGGTCTACCGGCATCGGTGAGCAGGTCGGCGGCGGTGCCGGGGATGACCAGGTCGATGACCTCGCCGGTATCCCACACCTTGACGTCATGCAGGGTGATCATGCTGTCTCGCTTTCGGTCGGGTTCAGAGTTTGGCTTCCTCGTCGCAGTAGTCGCAACGGTATTCCTGCCGCTGCGAATGCGCGAGGTGGAACATCTGGTCGATGCCGCGCTCGGTGGTGGTCACGCAGCGCGGGTTCACGCAGGTGATGACGTTGACGACGTGTTCGGGCAGGTGCGGCTGGACCTTCTCCACGATGCGGCCGCCGCGGACGATGTCGACGGTGGCCTGCCGCGCGACGAGCCCGAGCACGTCCAGATCGATGCCCTCCACGTTCTCGATCTTGATGATGTCCTTGGTACCGTAGCGCGGGCTGTCGGTGTTCATGATGAGCGCGAGCCGCGTCTTGGACGGGTCGATCTTCAGATACTGGAGCACCTTCAGCGCCGTGCCGGCGGGCACGTGGTCGATGATGATGCCGTCCTGGATGCTGGTGACCTCCATCAGGCCTGCACCTCCTTGGGTTCGAGCGGAACGTATCCGGGTAGTTCGTCGCCGATGACGGAGCTTTCGAGCGCCATACGCATCAGCATGCCGTTCTTGACCTGTTCGAAGTAGGCGGCGCGCGGGTCGTCATCCACCTCGACGGCGATCTCGTTGACGCGCGGCAGCGGGTGCAGCACCGCCATATGCGGCTGCGCCAGGCTCAGCTTGGCCTCGTCCAGGATGTAGGTGTCGCGCAGGCGCAGGTAGTCGTCCTCGTTGAAGAAGCGCTCCTTCTGCACACGCGTCATGTACAGCACGTCCAGGTCGCCGATCACCGAGACCAGGTCGCGCACCTCCACGTACGAGCAGGACGGCGTGGCGTTGATGCGGTCGATGACGTACTGCGGGGTCTTGAGCTCGTCCGGGCTGATCAGCACGAAGCGTACGTTGCCGAACCGGCACAGCGTCTCGATCAGCGAGTGCACGGTGCGTCCGAAGGTCAGGTCGCCGCACAGGCCGACGGTCAGGTCGGTGATGCGGCCGAAGCGCGACTGCAGGGTGGCCAGGTCGGCCAGGGTCTGCGTGGGGTGCATGTGGCCGCCATCGCCCGCGTTGATGACGGGGACCGAGGCGGCGCGGGAGGCGACGAGCGCCGCGCCCTCCTTCGGGTGGCGGATGGCGATGGCGTCGACGTAGTTGGACACGGTTTTGATGGTGTCGGCGATCGACTCGCCCTTGGTCACCGAGGCCAGCTGCGCGCCGGCGAAGCCGATGACCTTGCCGCCCAGGCGCAGCATGGCCGTCTCGAAGCTCAGGCGGGTGCGGGTGCTCGGCTCGTAGAACAGGGTGGCCAGCACACGGCCGTCGCAGGTGTGCGAGACCTCGCGGCGATGCGCGTCGATGTATGCGGCCTTGTGCAGGAGTTCGAGAATCTGGTGACGGGACAAATCGTCAAGCGTCACGACGCTCTTGCCAACGAATGGGGTTTCCGACGGTGGGACTTCAGTAGACAACGGCTCACCTTTCGTTTCGTCCAGGTGGCCACGTGTTGTGACCTATCCGACTATAGACCGGATTCGGGACGCTCCCGTTCACCGCGTGTTCACCTCGGCGGCCGCATCGTCCAGATCGTAGAACAGGCGTTCCATGATGTCCCGGCAGCGGCGCATCGCGCCGAGCAGATCGTTCTCGAACACCTGTCCGCGGTGCGCGTCATACCCGAGGTAGACGGCGATGCCGCCCAGAGAATACATGTCGTCGGGCAGGATGTCCGCCTGGTTGGCGCGGCCGTTCCACAGGTAGTTGCCGTTGCGCGCCGCCGTGCACAGCCGCCACGTGTCGCGCAGCTGCGCGGCGTCGCCGCCGTCGATCAGCCCCAGCCGTTCGAGTTCGGCCAGGGCGCCGAGCGTGGAGTTCACGCGCAGCCCCTCATGCTCCCCCGCATGTTCGAGCTGCAGCAGCTGCACGGTCCATTCCACGTCGGACAGCCCGCCCTTGCCGAGCTTCAGATGCCGTTCGCGCCGCACGCCGCGCGGCAGGCGTTCGGATTCCATGCGGGCCTTGAGCTTGCGGATCTCGGCGATCTGCGCCTGCGAGACCGGACGGTCCGGGTAGCGCAGCGGATCGGCCAGGTTCTTGAGGAAGTCCTCGCTCAGCGTGCGGTCGCCCGCCGCGTGGCGGGCGCGCAGCAGCGCCTGATGCTCCCAGGTGCTGGCCCACGACCCGTAGTATTCCTTGCAGGAGGCGTAGGAGCGGACCAGCGGCCCGTTCTTGCCCTCCGGGCGCAGGTCCAGATCCAGCTCGATCCTCTGCTCCAACGACACCGGTCCCTGCAGGATCGCGCGCAGGTCGTCGGCCACCTTGCGGGCGAAACGGTTGGCGGTCGCCTCGTCGGCCTCGCCGCTGGGCCGGTAGATGATCATCGCGTCGGCATCCGAGCTGAAGTTCACCTCCCGGCCGCCGTACCGGCCCATCGCGATCACCGAGATCGCGGCCGGCGGCTCGCTCAGGTCGAACGCCTTGAGCTGGTTGCCGATCGCCCAATCCACCGCCGCGTCGATGATCGCGTCATACACGTCGGTCATGCCGCCCAGGCTGGCGTCGTCGTCGATGACGCCGTTCATCCACGCCAGGCCGATGCGTTCGATCTCATGGCGGCGCAACGCGCGCACCGAATTGGCGAAATCGCGCATATCGTTGCGGTTGCGTTCCAGCGTGGCCCTGCATTGCGTGTCCAGGCTCTCGCGTGTGCGCGGCGCGAGCCGGTGGCTGTCGCCGAGCCAGGTGACCGATTCCACGGACTTGTTCAACGCGTCGCCCAGGAACCGGGAGTTGGACAGCACATGGCACAGCCGCTGCGCCGCGGACGGCGAATCGCGCAGGAAGCCCAGGTATTCGCTCTCCTCGCCGAAATGCTCCTCCAGCTTGCGCCAGTTGAGCAGGCCCATATCCGGGTTCTGGCCCTCCCCCAGCCATTGTAGGGCGGCCGGCAGGATGATGCGGTTGATCTTGGCGGCCCGCGAGACGCCGTAGGTCAGGGCCTCCACATGGCGTTGCGCCGCGTCCGGATCCTCGAAGCCGATCGAGGCGAAGCGGTCGCGCATCGCGCTGTCGGACAGCCGTACCTCCTCGTCGTCCAATCGCGCGCTGATCGGCAGCATCGGCCGGTAGTAGATGTCCAGATGGAGCCGGCGCACCTCGCGGCGCGTCTCGTCGAATGCGGCGACGAGCTCCTCGGGGTGCATGCGGAAGGCGCGGGCGAGCCTGCGCAGCTCGCCGTTGCGGCTGAACTCGTCCACATTGGCCTCGCGCTTGCGCTCCAGCCCGCCGACGCTGGCGGCCCCCAGATCCGGGAACAGGTGGGTGCGTTTCAGGGCCCACATCTGCTGGCGGTGCTCCATCACGCGCTCGAAGCGGTAGTCCCAGGACAGGCGCACGGCCTGCTTGCGGGAGACGTAGCCGCCGTCGGAGAGCGCCTGCAGCGATTCGAGCGTGGACCGGGTGCGCAGCGACTCATCGGTGCGCCCGTGCACCAGCTGGAGCATCTGCACGGTGAACTCCACATCGCGCAGCCCTCCGCGCCCAAGCTTGATCTCACGGTCCTTGAGCGGCGCGGGGATCAGATCCTCCACGCGCCGGCGCATCTGCTGGCAGTCGTTGACGAAATTGTCCCGCTGGGACGCCTTCCACACGAACGGGCGGGTCATGTCCATATACGCCTGTCCGAGCTCCGGGTCGCCCGCCGCCGGGCGGGCCTTGAGCAGCGCCTGGAACTCCCAGTTCTCCGCCCACTGCTCGTAGTAGGTCTGATGGGAATCCAGACGGCGCACCAGCGGGCCGTCCTTGCCTTCGGGCCGCAGACCGCCGTCGATCTGCCAGAGCGCCGGTTCGGTGACGCCCATGACTACGGCCTGGCAGACGCGCTGCAACGTGGTGGCCATCTTGGTGCCGATGCGGGTGAGCGTCATGCCGTCGGCGCCGTCGGCCGGCTCGACCACGTAGATCAGGTCCACGTCGGAAACGTAGTTGAGCTCCTGCGCGCCCAGCTTGCCCATGCCGATGATGGCGAAGCGGCAACGCTCGCTGCCGGCCACCTCATGACGGGCTATGGCCAGCGCCCCTTCGAGCGCCGCGTCGGCCAGGTCCGCAAGCATGCGGCTGATGCGCGGCTGCTCGCTGATCGGGTCGGCCGCGGTCATGTCCTCGGCCATGATGGTGGCCAGCTGCTTGTAATACGCGGCGCGCAGCCCCGTGGTGGCCTGCACCAGATCCAGCGTGGCGGTGGGGGCCGTTGCATCCGCGGGATCGGCTCCCACCGCGTTCAGGATATGCTCGCGGCGCCGGGCGCGGTCGAAGTCGCGGCTGCCGCAGCGGTCGACCGCCACGGCCTCCACCAGATCCGGACGGGCGCGCATCATCTTGCCCATCGCATCCGAGGCCCCGAGCACCGACATCAGGCGCGCGAACGACGATTCGTCGGGCAGCGTGTCGCCCAGCCACCCGTCACGGTCGGCCTGCGTGTCCACGATCTGAACCAGATTGGTCAGCGCCGTGTCCGGGTCGCAGGTGCGTTCCAGCATGCGCAGCGTCAACGCCAGCTGGTCCGCGGTCATGCCCCTGTCCGCCAACTGGCGGAACGACCCCCTGGCCTGATCGAGGTCCTGCAGCCCCGCATGGATGAGTTCCCTGACGCTGATGGTGAGATCCTGCCGTGCTTCCATATCTCCAATGTACATGCCGCGGCGCCGTCCTGCGTGGCCCTGACCGCGCGGCGGACCGGTCAGAACAGTCCCTGGACGTTCTGCCAGATGCGGCGGGTCACGCCCGGATGGTTCATGGTGTACAGGTGGATGCCGTCCACGCCGCGGGCCACCAGGTCGGCGATCTGCTCGGAGGCGTAGATGATGCCCGCCTCCTTGAGCGTGTTCGGGTCATCGCCCCAGCGGTCCAGGATGGTGGCCAGCCGTTCGGGCACCTTGGAGGCGCACATGCCGGTCATGCGCCGGACCGACGCGGCGTTGGTCACCGGCATGATGCCGGCCTCGATCGGCACGTCGATGCCGGCATCATGCGCCTTGTCCAGGAACCTCAGGTAGTCGGCGTTGTCGTAGAACAGCTGGGAGATCAGATGGCTGGCGCCGGAGTCCACCTTGACCTTGAGCCAGCTGATGTCCTCGTCCAGATCCCGGGACTGCGGATGGCATTCCGGGTAGCAGGCGCCGTACACGGTCATCTCCGGATGGGTCCGGCGGATGTAGCGGGTCAGGTCGCTGGCGTGCTCGAACACGCCAGCCGGCTCGCGCTCGGGGTTGCGGTCGCCGCGCAACGCGAGCACGGCGGCGACCTTGGCCTGCGCGAACATGTCCAACGCCTCGTCGGCCTGATCGCGGTCCAGATACTGGGCGGTCAGATGGGCGACGGCGGGAATGCCGTATTCGGTGCGGATCGTGTTGGCGATGCGCGCGGTGATTGTGCTGTCCGACTGCTTGCCGGTGCCGTAGGTCACCGAGATGAATGCGGGATCGACGCCGTGCAGGCCGTCGAGCGTGTCGTAGATCGTGCCGATCGGCGCGGTGCGTTTGGGAGGGAACACCTCCAGGGAGAACAGCGGCTTGCTCATGGTGAACGACTCTCCTATGTCGGGGCCGGCATCCCCAGGGGATCACCGGCCCGAAACGAGATGGTGCGGTACGATGCGCCGGTCAGCGGGCGGCCAGTCTGGCACGGACGATGCGGGTGGCCTCCACCATGTTCTTCAGGCTTGGCCAGGTCTCCTCGTTGCCGCGGGTCTTCAGTCCGCAGTCGGGGTTGATCCACAGCTTGCCGGCGTCCACCTTGGTCAGGATCTCGTCGATGCGTTCCTCGATCTCGTCGACCGAGGGGATGCGCGGGGAATGGATGTCGTAGACGCCCGGGCCGGTTTCGGTTTCGAAATGCGCGTCATGGATGGCGTCCAGCACCACCAGGTCGGCGCGCGAGGCCTCGAAGGAGATCACGTCGGCGTCCATCGCGTCGATGTCGCGGATGATGTCGTTGAACTCCGAATAGCACATGTGGGTGTGGATCTGCGTGGTCGGCTGCACGGCCGCGTGCACGAGCCGGAACGCGGGGATCGCCCAATCCAGATACTTCTTGTGCCAGTCGGACTTGCGCAGCGGCAGTTTCTCGCGCAGCGCGGCTTCGTCGATCTGGATGACGCGGATGCCGGCCCGCTCCAGGTCGAGCACCTCGTCCCGGATCGCCAGCGCCAGCTGCCTGGTCTGCAGTTCGTTGGAGACGTCCTCGCGCGGCCACGACCAGTTGAGAATCGTCACCGGACCGGTGAGCATGCCTTTGACCACATGGTTCGTGCGGCTCTGCGCGTACGAGCTCCAGGCCACGGTGATCGGCTCGCGGCGCGAGACGTCGCCCCAGACGATCGGCGGCTTGACGCAGCGGGTACCGTAGGACTGCACCCAGGCGTTCCGGGTGAACAGGAACCCGTTGAGCCGCTGGCCGAAATACTCCACCATGTCGTTGCGCTCGAACTCGCCGTGCACGAGCACGTCGAGCCCGATCTGCTCCTGCCAGGCGATGACCTGATCGATCTGCGAGCGGATGAACGCATCGTAATCCTCGCGGCTCAACTCACCCTTGCGCAGGCGGGCACGCGCGGCGCGCACCTCGGCGGTCTGCGGGAACGAGCCGATGGTGGTCGTCGGCAGCAGCGGCAGGTGCAGGGCCTCACGCTGCAGCCGCTGGCGCTCGGCGCGGGCGGGCAGGCGGGTCGCGTCCTCGTCGGTCAGCGCGGCCAGACGGTCGGCCACGGCACGGTCGGACTCGACGCGCGTGCCATCGAACAGCGCCTGGTTCTCACGCAGGAGGTCGGAGGCCTTCTTCGCCTCCTCGTCGGCGTCGGACAGGTCGGCGACCGCACGCAGCTCGCCGAGCTTCTCCACCGCGAACGCGAAATGCCGGAGCACCTCATCGCCCAGACCGTCCTCACCGGCGGTGCTGAACGGCACATGCAGCAGCGAGCAGGCGGTGGCCACGGCCACATTCGGCGTGACCTGCCGCAGCGCGTCGACCAGCCCCAGGCTTGCCGCGTAGTCGTTGCGCCAGATGTTGCGGCCGTTAATGACACCGGCGAACAGCGTGGTCGACTCCCCCACGCCGTAACGGCCGACGGCCTCCAGATTCTCGTCCCGACCCTCGATCAGATCCAGTCCGATGCCGTCGAAGCCCAGCAGGCTCACGGTCTCGTACACGTCGGCGATATGGCCGAAATACGTGTTAAGCAGCACCTTGACGCCGCCGGTGCGGGCGGGCAGGATCTTGGCGTACAGCGTCTTGAACAGCTCGACGTCGCCGTCCTCCTTGTCCAGCACCAGATACGGCTCGTCGAACTGGACCCAGGTGGCGCCGAGCGCGGCGAAGCGGGTCAGGATCTCGGCGTAGACGGCGGCCACGGCGTTGACCAGACCCTTGTCGAGCTCCAGCGGCTCGGCCTTGGCGTTGCGCGCGAGCTTCAGGAACGTGTAGGGGCCCACGAGCACCGGCTTGGTGTGGATGCCGAGCGCCTTGGCCTCCTCGAACTCGTCGAACGGCTTGGTGCCGTTGAGATGGATGTCGGTGGCGCTGTCGATCTCCGGTACCAGGTAGTGGTAGTTGGTGGTGAACCACTTCTTCATCGGCAGGGCCGTCACGTCGCCCTTGGGCCCCTGATAGCCGCGGGCCATCGCGAACAGCGTGTCCTCGGGGTTCTCGAAGGCCAGACGGTCGTAGCGCTGCGGGATCACATTGAGTAGGATGGCGGTGTCCAGCACCTGATCGTAGTAGCTGAAGTCATTGCTCGGGATCAGATCGATGCCGGCCTCGGCCTGCAGCCGCCAATGGCGCTCGCGCAGCTCCTTGGCGGTGGCGCGCACCTGGTCCAGACTGTGCTTGCCTTTCCAGTAACCCTCGATGGCCTTCTTCAATTCGCGGTCGCCGCCGATGCGGGGAAAACCGGAAACCGAGGTGAGTGTGGACATGATGCCTCCTGACCGTTGACGATGGCGCTTGCGTGTCCGGGTCCCCGAATGTTCCCGGACCGTCGCGCGCGCCGGATGCGTTCGCTATCGTGTTGCGGTCAGCCTATCAGAGAAGTTCAGGATATAAGTCATCAGCTCGATTTGAGTGTCGTTATAAACCAGGTTTATACCCTAGGTTCGCTGCCCGTCTCGGCCCTCCACCCGGACTCTGATGCATCGTGACCGTGATGCATGTCTCCAAAACGTTGGAATTTCAGGGTTTTGGAATATTGCGCCACGACCGGGATGTATCACAGTCACGAATCAGTCGAAGTCCTTGGGGGTGAGGACGGCCAGGAGGTGGCCGGTACGGATCTGCCAGCGTTCGAACGGCTCGTCGGAACCGAAGATCACCACGCCGGCGGTCGACAGCCCCAGATTGAGCAGGTCGAGCAGCGACGGATCGGAATCCGCGGAGGCCAGCCACTGACAGCTGATCGACACGGTCGGCTCATGCCCGAGCACCATCAGCACCCGATGCTTGCCCTTGGTCTGCGCGATCTCGTCGAACACGGCCTGCACGCCGTTGTCATACAGGCTCTGGCGGTAATCCACCGTGGGATGGTCGCCGAAGGTCTTGAGCATGCGCTCGCAGGTCTGCAGAGCGCGGGCCGCGCCCGAACAGGCGATGCGGTCCGGGACGAGTTTGAGCTCGGCCAATCCCTTGGCCACGGTCTTGGCCTGTTTGAGGCCCTTGTCGGTCAGGTTCCTGTCACGGTCGCTGGACTTGCCCAGGGATTCGGCCTTGGCGTGGCGCATCACGATGAGGATATGCCGGTATTCCTTGGCCGCCTTGGCCACTTTCTTGAGATTGACTCCCACTGCCCCGTCCTTCCATGGCCGGCGGGACGCCGACCTTCACCACTCACCATTCTTGCAGATTGCGCCACGCGACCCGCATCCGGACACGGCTTTTGCACAAACTACGTCGCCGGTGCGGCATGGCCACGCAATCGCGCAACTACATGAGCGCGCCGGCACCGCCCGTCACGCCGACGTCGGAACCGCCGACATCCGTCGCGTCCGCAGCGCCTTCCGTGTCCGGCAACGCGGCCACCTGCGCGTCGAGGTCGCGCAGCACCTTGCGCAGCTTGCGGTCGGAGATGTCGCGCAGCTCCAGCTCCTCCAACTGCGCCGCGCGTTCCTCGGCGGTCATCTCGTCGATGTCGCTGGTCGTGTCCTTGGCCGGGCGTTCGCGCTTCTTCAACGCCTCGAACCCCTCCGCCATGGCGCGCGAGACCACCAGGAACCCCGTGTGCCCGATCATCTGATGGTCCGGGCGCACGGCCAGCCCCTGCACCTTCCAGTTGCGTTCCAACGTCTCCTGCACATCCGGCTCGGTCCATACGCCGGATTCGCGCAGGGCCTCGGCGAGCCGGCTCAGCTGGGTGGTGGTGGTGACGTAGCAGATCAGCACGCCGCCCGGGGCGATCACGCGATACGCCTGTTCGAGCCGGTTCCACGGGTCGAGCATATCCAGCATGATGCGGTCGAAGGAATGCTCGGGCAACGTGGCGGCCACCGAGTCGAAGTCGCCGGTCAGCAGATCCCACCACCGCGGCCGGGACCCGTAGTACACGGTGGCGTTGGCCTCGGCCACGCGGGCGAACTCGCCGCGCATCTCGATGGTGGTCAGATGCCCCCGCTCCCCCACGGCGTCCAGCAGGTTGATGCTCATCGCGCCGGAACCGGCGCCGGATTCGAGCACGGTCATGCCGGAGCGGATGTCGCCGAGCTGGATGACCTGGGCGATGTCCTTCGGATACATGATCTGCGCGCCGCGCGGCATGGAGAGCACGTAGTCGGCCAGGCGCGGGCGCATGACGGCGAACTGCCATCCGCCGATGGCGCGCGCGCCCTTCCACGGCTTGCCGGCGTCGCGCTCCGGATGCTGCGCGTTAATCTGAGCCTCGCGTTTGGCGCTGACGGTGACGGTGACGCTGCCTTCGGGCCGTCCGATCACCTCATCGTGCAGGATTAGACCGTGTTCGGTCTGCGTGGTGCCGCCCGGCACCAGCTGGTCGGTGATCTTCTTGCCCCGGCGGTCGGTGAACTGCACCTTCTCACCCGCCTGCAGCGGCCCTCTGCGCATGCGCGTCCTTTCCTCGTGGCTGATTCCTCACCCGAGCATACCGATTGGGGCGGAATCGGCCCACATGCGCCGCATCCGGCGACGTTTCATGCGTGGTGAACATCGGAAACGTCCCGGAAGCTGCCTTCGTGCCCGGTCGGCATGCATTCAGTATGGGAATCAGCGATTCAGTTGGAAACTGAACCAGGTATAAGCGGGCCCGGACACGCCATCATGCGGCGTATCCGGGCCCGAATCGTTCAACGGTTTCCAACTGAAGACGAGAATCGCCTACGGAAGGAATCAGTCCTCCTCGATGTTGTCGCCGTTCGCGAACTGCGCCTGATACAGGTTCGCGTAGACGCCGCCCTTGGCAAGCAGCTCCTCGTGGCGGCCCTGCTCCACGATCGAGCCGTGGTTGACCACCAGGATCAGGTCGGCGTCACGGATCGTGGACAGGCGGTGGGCGATCACGAAGCTCGTGCGCCCCTCGCGCAGATGGTTCATCGCCTGCTGGACCAGCACCTCGGTGCGAGTATCGACCGAGCTGGTGGCTTCGTCCAGGATCAGGATGTCCGGGTCGGAGAGGAACGCGCGGCAGATGGTCATCAGCTGACGCTCGCCCTGGCTCAGTTCGGCGGTTTCATCCTTGAGTTCGGTGTCATACCCGTCGGGCAGACGACGTACGAACTCGTCCACATGGCAGGCCTTGGCGCCTTCGATCATCCGCTCCTCGCTGATGGTCTCGCCCTCGTGCAGGCCGTAGAGCAGGTTCTCGCGAATCGTGCCGTCGAACAGCCAGGTGTCCTGCAGGACCATGCCGAAGTGCTGGCGCAGGTCGTGACGGGTGATGTCGCGCGTATCCACGCCGTCGATGGTGATCGAACCGCCCTGGATCTCGTAGAAGCGCATGAGCAGGTTGACCAGCGTGGTCTTGCCGGCGCCGGTCGGGCCGACGATGGCGATCGTCTGGCCGGGCTTGGCCTCCAGCGACAGGTCCTCGATCAGCGGCTCGGCCGGATCGTAGCTGAACTTGACGTGGTCGAAGCGCACCAGACCCTTGACGTCCTTGATGTCCTGGGTGTGCTCGCGTTCGGCCACCTCCTCGGGTTCGTCCAGGAACTCGAAGATGCGCTCGGCCGAAGCCAGGGAGCTCTGCAGGATGGTGGCCATCGAGCTCAACTGGCCAAGGGGCTGGGAGAGCTGGCGCGAATACTGGGAGAACGCCTGCAGGTCGCCCAGCGTCATCGTGCCGGAGAGCACCTTGAGCCCGCCGACGACCACCACGATCACGAAGTTCAGGTTGCCGAAGAACTGCGTGACCGGCATGTTGATGCCGGCGATCAACGTGGCCATGAACGAGCTATCATACAGCTCGCGGTTGCGGCGGTCGAACTCGTCGATCGTCTCGTCCTCCTGCCCGTAGGCGCGGATCACCATATGGCCGGAGAACATCTCCTCCACCTGGCTGTTGACCTTGCCGGTGGCATCCCACTGCCGGATGTAGTACGGCTGCGACTTGCGGATGATGAAGTACGCGGCCGCCAGCAGGAACGGGATCACGATCAGCGAGATGAGCAGCAGCAGCGGCGAGATCGTGATCATCATGATCACGGTGCCGATGATCGAGAACAGGGCGAAGATGAACTCGCCCAGCACCTGCTGGAGCGACTGGCCGATGTTGTCGATGTCGTTGGTGGTGCGGCTCATCACCTCGCCGCGGGGCACGCGGTCGAAGTAGCTCAGCGGCAGATGATCGAGCTTGGCCTCGATCTGCTGGCGCATGCGGTAGACCGCGTTGGAGACCAGGCGGGTCAGCGTCCAGCCCTGGATCCAGCGCAGCGTGACGGTGCAGAGGAACACGCAGGCGGTGATTCCCAGGATCATCCCCACCTTGCCGAAGTCCACGCCCTGACCGGGGTGGATGTCCATCGAGGAGACCATGTCCACCATGCTGCCCTGGCCGTTGGCCTCAAGGGCCGCGATGGCCTGCTCCTTGGTGGTGCCGGCGGGCAGCATCTTGGAGATCACGCCCTCGAACAGCACGTTCGTGGCCTGGCCCATGATCTTCGGGCCCAGCACCATGGTGGTGGTGGCCAGTCCGCAGGCGATGATGACGACCGCCACGCGCAGCTTGTCGGCCAGGATGTACTTCACCAGACGCTTAAGCGTGTGGCTGCGCGGCTTCGTGGTCGTCGGAGCCGTGGTGGTTGCGTTGCCGCGTCCATGTCCGGGCATCAGTCCACCTCCTCGTTCTTCAGCTGCGAGTCCGCGATCTGACGGTACGTCTCGCAGTCCCGCATCAGTTCCTCATGCCGGCCCATGCCGACGATCCTGCCGTTCTCCATCACCATGATCTGGTCGGCGTCCATCACCGTGGAGATGCGCTGCGCCACGATGATCACGGCCGTGTTCCGGGTGATCGGCTTCAGCGCGTCGCGCAGCGCGCGGTCGGTGGCGAAGTCGAGCGCCGAGAACGAGTCGTCGAAGGTGAAGATCTTCGGGTCGCGCATGATGGCGCGTGCGATGCACAGACGCTGGCGCTGACCGCCGGAGAAGTTCGTGCCGCCCTGGGCCACCGGCGCGTCCAGGCCCTCCGGGTTCTCCCGGATGAAGCCGTCCGACTGGGCGATTTCCAGCGCCTTCCACATCTTGGCCTCGTCGGCGTTGCGGTCGCCGAACTTCAGGTTGCTGGCCACGGTGCCGGTGAACAGCAGGGCCTTCTGCGGCACGGTGCCGAACAGCGCGGCCAGTTCGTGCGGATCGTATTCGCGCACGTCATGGCCGTCGACCAGGATCTGGCCTTCGGTCGCGTCGAACATGCGCTGGGCCAGGCGGATGATCGTGGACTTGCCCGAACCGGTCGAGCCGATGATCGCCAGGGTCTTGCCCGGTTCGAGCGTGAAGTTCACGTCGTCGAGCACCGGTTCCTCGGCGCCCGGGTAGCGGAAGGAGACGTGGCGGAACTCCATGACGCCCTTCGGGTCGGTCGGATGGTACGGATGCTCCGGCGCGGTGATCGACGAGGTCGTGTCGCACACCTCGTTGATGCGCTTGGCGGAGACCATCGCGCGCGGGATCATCACCGACATCATTGCCGCCATCATCAGGCTCATCAGGATCATCATCAGATACTGGATGAACGCCTGCAGGCTGCCGATCTCCATGCCGCCGGCGTCGATGCGCTTGCCGCCGAACCACATGATCGAGATGTTCGACAGGTTCATGATGAACATCATCAGCGGCATCATCAGGCTCATCAGGCGGCCGACGCCGACCATGGTCTGGCGCAGCTGGGAGTTGCCCTTCTCGAAGCGTTCCGTCTCGGTGGCCTCACGGGTGAACGCGCGGATCACGCGCACGCCGGTGATCTGCTCGCGCACGATGCGGTTGAGGTTGTCGAGCCGGTCCTGCAACTGGCCGAACAGCGGGCGCATGCGGCCCATCAGCAGCATGGCCACGATGAAGATCACCGGGATGATGACCACCAGCAGCCAGGTGAGCGTGGCATCCTGCTTGATGGCCAGGATGATGCCGCCCAGGAACATGATCGGCGCCTGCAGGATGACGGCGAAGCCCTGGTAGAACATCATCTGCACCTGCAGTACGTCGTTGGTGGCGCGGGTGATCAGCGAGCCGGCGGAGAAACGCTCCACCTCCTGCAGCGAGAAGCCCTCCACCGCCTTGAAGTAGTCGCGGCGGACCTCATAGCCCAGGCGCATCGCCAACCGGGACGAGAAGTACGTGGCCACAATGGCCGCGGCGACCTGCAACAGGCTGAAGCCCAGCATGATCGCGCCGTAGCGGTAGATCTCCGAGCTGGAGCCCGAGGCGACGCCCTTGTTGATGATGTCGGCGTTCAGATTCGGCAGGTAGAGTGCCAGCAGCGCCTGCGCGATTTGGAAGACCATCAGCGCCAGCACCTGCCACTTATACGCTTTGAGATAGTGCGTCATGATGCGGAACATGCGTCATTCAACTCCTTTCCTTACGTCGTGTCGTCCAGTGAATCGAGACCAGACTACACACACGTAAGGAACTATCTTTCACCGTAAGCTATATTGCAATGTCCACTCCGGAATCAGCTGAGGACACGCAGCGCTGTGCCACTGGACTCTGACACATTGCGCCATATCCCGTGCGGCGTCACCTATGGGTTAGCGAATTCGCTCCCGGCCGTCAGCGTGCGAACGCGGACCAGCGGCCGTTGGTGTGCGTCACCTCCAGCGGCAGGCCGAACACGGCCGTCAGCCGTTCCGAGGTGAACCCGTGTTCCAGGTCACCGGTGTACACGATGGTGCCGGGCGAGGGATTGTTGCCCGCCACGTTCGCCTTGTAGGCGTCGGCCTCGTCGCCGCTCATACGTCCCATGACGGCCACATGGTCGAAGCCTGTCGGAATCTCCTCCAGACGGTGCGTGACCAGCAGCACGGTGCGATCGGTGTCCTCGGCACCGATACGGCTCAATGCCCGCAGCGCCAGTTCGCGGCCGCCCAGATCCAGACCCGTGGTCGGCTCGTCGAGGATCAGCAGGTCTGGATCGGCCATCAGCGCCCGGCAGATCAGCACGCGCGTGCGCTCCCCCTCCGAGAGCTTGAACATCTGCTTGCCTTCCAGATAGGCGATGCCGAACTCCTCCATCAGTCCTCGCGCCTTGGCGAAATCCTCCGCCGTGTACTCGTCGCGCCAACGCCCCGTTGTGGCGGTCAGCGCGGTCACCACCGCGTCCAGCGGGTCCTCGTTCGGCGGGAACGCGCGGGACAGCTCGGCCGAGCTCAATCCGATGCGGTTGCGGTAGGAGAACACATCCACCTTACCCAGCCGGTTGCCGAGGATGTCCACGGTGCCCGAGGACGGGAATCCGCGCGTGCTCATCATCTGCACCAGACTGGATTTGCCGATGCCGTTGGGCCCGAACAGCACCCATTTCTCGCCCTTGCGGATCTCCAGGTTCACGTCCGCCAGGATCACGCGGCGCTGACGGCGGAACTCCACCTGCGAAAGCTTCAATGCAATCTCGTTATCGGTCATAGGTTCACTGTACGCCGGAGAATCGGGGGTTGGAGGCTGGCGGCCATCATGAGAACAAAAAGAGGTTCGCACTACCTCGGGGTTCGAATGCACCCTGGCTGAAAAGCCGCCAAAGTTTTTTCGAACCCCGAGGTAGTGCGAACCTCATCCGATCAACCGAGGATCTTCTTATAAACCTCGATGGTCGCGTCGGCGATCGACTCCCAGCTGAACTTGTCGCGGGCGCGCGCGTAGCCGGCCTCGCCCATCTTCTTGGCCAGCTCCGGGTCGCGCATGACCTTGTTGATCGCGTCGGCCATGTCGTGCACGAACTTGTCCGGGTCGGTGGGGGTGCCGGTGCCGTCGTGCAGCTGGTCGATCGGGACCAGATAGCCGGTCTCGCCGTCCACCACGACCTCCGGGATGCCGCCCGTGGCGCTGGCCACCACCGGCAGACCGCACGCCATGGCCTCCAGGTTCACGATGCCCAGCGGCTCGTAGATCGACGGGCAGATGAACGCGTCGCAGCCGTGCTCAAGCGCGTTGAGCTCCGGCTTGGGGAGCATCTCCTCGATCCAGATGATGTTGCCGCGCTCCTCGTCCAGCTTGGCGAAGGCGGTCTTGACCTCCTCCATGATCTCCGGGGTGTCCGGGGCGCCCGCCGCAAGCACCACCTGGATGTCCTTGTCCACGAAGTGCAGCGCCTGCAGCAGATACGGCAGGCCCTTCTGGCGGGTGATGCGGCCGACGAACAGCAGGGTCGGCTTGCTGCGGTCGATATGGTAGCGGTCGAACACGCCCCAGGCCGGATCGTCGTCGGCCGGGGTGGCGAAGTCGTCCATCGTGATGCCGTTGTAGACCACGTGCACCTTGTCCGGATCGACGTTCGGGTAGGCGGCCAGGATGTCCTCCTTCATGCCGCCGGAGACTGCGATGATGCCGTCGGCGTGCTCATAGGCGTCCCTCTCGGCCCAGGAGCTCAGGTTGTAGCCGCCGCCGAGCTGCTCGCGCTTCCACGGGCGGAACGGCTCCAGGCTGTGCGCGGTGATGACCAGCGGGATCTCGTGCAGCTGCTGGGCCAGACGGCCGGCCAGGCAGGCGTACCAGGTGTGGGCGTGGATGATGTCGGCGTCGACGTCGTTGGCGATCTGCAGATCCACGCCGAACGTCTTGATCGCGCCGTTCGCGTCCTTGAGTTCGGCCGGGGTGTCATAGCCGACGACCGTCAGGCTGCCCTTGGGATCGCTGCCGGGGATGGCCGGCACATCGGCCTCCGTGCGCGTGCCGTCGAACGCGCGCACGGTCACGTCGATGCGTTCGGCCAGGACCTTGCTCAGCTCCTCGGCGTGCACGCCGGCGCCGCCATAGACCTTGGGCGGATACTCACGGGTCAGGATATCGACCTTCATTGGTCACCTCTCTGTAGAAATGGACTCTGCCACTGTCTACTGTATGACATCCGCACACAAAAAACGCACAACATACCGCCCATGTTGCGACAAGTTGTGCGCCGTTGTCGACAATCCGCGCGCCCATGCCGCAACACGCCCTGCGCCGCATTCTAAGATTGCGGTGTTTACATGAGCATATGGCTGAAGATTATGCAATCTACCGTCTGTATATCGACGGCGTACCGTTTGAGTTCCATTCCCCCGATTCCGCGACGAAGACGTACGCGGACCTGTGCGATGTCGTCGCCAAGGCCCACTCCGACCGCAAGGCGCGGCATTTCTCGTTCTCGACCTCGTCGCATCCGACCAAAGGCCGTTCGATCGACGTGCTGGTGACCGCATCAACCCGTGTCATGCTGGATGCGCCGCTGGGTTGGTGACGTGTAACGCCGATCGCCTCCGACGAGCGCGTGTGAGACGTTCGTCGGAGGCGATCTGAACGATGGAGGAACGGTTTCCGCCCGATCACACGGCGGTGCCGTTGGCGTCCAGATTCGGGTTGTGCTTCGAGTTTCCCGCGGTGAAGAACAGGCTGAGCACGCCGACCGCGAAGACCACGGCCACGCCGGCCACCAGCCAGATCGGCTTGGTCGGCAGCCACATGACCACCACGAACGCGATCGCCGCAATGACGATCAGCGCCCAGCTGAACACCCGGAACCACTGACGCACCGAATGCGGTGCCTTGACGAGCTTCGGATTGCGCAGCGCGATATCCGTATCGGCCGTCATCTCCGGCGTCTCGAACGAGGCGGTCGGCTTCCACTCGCCGTCCGTGCCCTCCTGCAGACGGATCGACTTCTGCTGCAGCGCGTATTCGTCGATCATCCCGGAACGGCCACGACCCCGGGTCTGGTCGTACTGCTGCGGGATGCCCCTGCGGTTACGCTTCTCCTGCGCACGACGTTCTGCACGGTTCGGCATGCTCACTCCTTCATGATGCGAACGGATTCACTGCAAGCTACTGTACAACAGCAACCGCAGAAATCCGTCACGCATTCCGTATAATTCAAGGCACGCGAGGTGACTCGGGGATTATGCCGATTCCGTTTACATGCGGTCCAGCGTGTTGGGGAACAGTCGTCCGAACACGAACCGACAGCCGGAGATGGAGACGATGAGAGCCACCAGGATCCCGACCCGCGCGGCAACGGCATTGAGCAGACCGAACGCTTCGAATTCCGTCCATAACGGCAAGACGGCTACGATGCAGAAACACATAAACACCGCAAGCATCTGGGCGGTCTGGGAATCCTTCTCCGTATTGAGCATGAAGAATATCAGGCAAACGCCGATGCTGATGATGCATGCCATGAATTCAATGATGAAAGGCATCGCATACCGTCATGATGGGTATATCAATATGCCGAGCGAACAGGATGCCCGGTGTCACCGTCATTGAAATTACGGCGGTCGTCATCGGGTATATCGAATTCGCAGCACATACCGCATCACCGGGGTGTTGCTCAGCTTGAGGTCGACCAACATTCCTCTGGCAACATCCTGCTGCAATACCAGGCACGCCCGACCGCAGCCGTGAGGTTCCCGACCGGCAACGCGAACTCCACAACGGCGCGTCCCGCCAATACGTCAGGGACCTGGTCAGACAACATCATCACGCCGGAGAGTACAAGCGGTACTAGTACGGCAAGCATCGCGTATACGCCGAAGATGAGCCTGCGGTACATATGGGCAACGTAAAACACCAACGCCTTCATACATCTTCCTTTCATTACCATGAGTCCGTTTGTTGCCCGCTTCTTGCAACACACGTATGTCGTTCGGGATACGGCGCTTATTTGATGAACGCGGATGTGCCTCCGGCTCATCCCCTGCTCTCCGATGTCGTATCGCCAGTGCGTTGTATGCCGAAGTCCACGCCCTCACGGTCACGACCCAACGTCGCGATGTCGGTGAAGGTCTCGTAGTCGGGCACGTCGGCGAGCATGATGTCCTTGACGATATGCCGGTCGTCGAGGATGACGACCCGTTCCGCGGCCTTCCAGCAGTACTCCAGATCGTGTGTGATGGTCAGGATCGTCCGTCCGGCGACGTGCAGCTGGTTGATGTAGTCGATGAACAGGTCGCGCGTGATCGGGTCGATGGAGTTGGTGGGTTCGTCCAGCATGATGACGTGCGAGTCGAACAGCATGCCCGCCACCAGACCCGCACGTTTGCGCAGTCCGCTGGAGAGTTCCGACACCTTCTTGTCAAGATGCGGGCCAAGCTCGAACGCCTGGATCAACGGTTCGTCGTCAAGGTCAGCCGGATTCACGTCCCGCGACTTGGAATCCCCGTCGGCGAACAGCAGAGCACGGAACTTGATGTTGTCGCGGAGCGTCATCGAATCGACGAGGTTGGCCCGTTCCGTCATCAGGAACACATCGCGCATCGATGGCACGAGCGCCTGGTTGATGACACAGCGGCCGCTCCGAGGCCGCAGGAGTCCGACGATAAGGTTGAACAGCGTGGTCTTGCCCACGCCGTTGTAGCCCAACAGGGCCAGCGTCTGCCCCTGCGGCACCGTGAGGGAGACGTCGTCCAGCACGGTCTGGCGTTTTCTGTAGCCGAAGGTCACATGATCGACGGCGATAATCGTATCGGTGTTCATATGTTATCTCCTTCACAACGATTGCACGATTGGCGGGGCAATCGTGCCGAGATTGCCCAAAGTGGATGTATATCGGCGCTGCAACACGGTGAGTGACAGCAGGAACGCCCCCACCGCGCAAACCAGAATGATCGCCAGGGAAATCAGCGCCGCAGTGACGAATGGTAGTGCCCATAGCACGATGCTGGCGAACATCGGAAGCATCAGTATGCAGGCGGTGAGGAGGAATGCCGTGTTCGGCATCAGCAACCGCAGGAACATGGCGAGCTGCGTGTCCAGCGCGGTCCACGCCCAGTTCGTCAAACAGGCCATGGGGAGCTGCGCTGCCACCATGCCTGGTGCCGGCAAAACACCGCGGTCGGTATACAGCGCCGCAAGCAGTGATATGACGAGGAAGATCGTGGTCGCTGTCTCGTAGATCCACAGCTTCGTCAACAGATAGGTGCGAAATGACGTGCCCGATTGCACAATGAGTTCGGGGACGCCATCCAGATAGTCCTGCCAGGTGGTGTAATCCACGGTAATGGCGAGAAACAGGCCGAACGTTGGGGCATCGATCATTGCTTTGAACAGGGCATCCCCTGTATGGAGGAATAATGGGTTGAGCGATATGATCACCGGAAAGATCAATGAAACCCAACACATCCGATTCAGCGATGTGAATAAGCGGAATTCCTTGAATAGAAAAGCTTTCATTGCGTTTGCCATCGATCATGTATTGGTGTGGTATGCGGTTATGCGACACCTAACGTAAAGACGTATCGCGAACGGTCGAACCAATGGATTGCGGAGCATAGCATCGCCATGAGGGCTGCGAACAGTAAAATCGCGATGAACAGCGGGATGATGCCAAGTTCGTAGCAGAAACAGACACTGAACGGAATCAGCATCGACACCATGGCGATCAGCGTGGCGTTGGTATCCGGATCATTGAACATAAGAACGCTGAATTCCCCGAACACCGTGCCGCAGACAATCGTCAGCGCAGTGAACAGCAGTCCGATGGCATATCGCACCGTATCGTCAATGGAAGGCCCCGACCACAGACACAGCACCAATCCATTGATGACGGTGAGAATCATCGCCCATCCAACAGGCGCCACGCATTTTGCGTAGACATACGCGAGTATGGACCGCCCGCTCTGCCTCCACAGCTCGATGACGCCTTGGGACTTGTCCTGGATAGCGCAGGGCAGAGCCAAAAGCAAGACGCCCGTTGCGGTTAACAACGGGCCCAGAGCAGCACACGTTACCCAGGGATTCGCCGGTAAAGTGAATTCCACAACGTACGTTTGTGCGTAGAACAGAACCACGACAATCCATGTCCACCCGTGCAGGAACTGCCGGGTATCACGGAACAGAATCCCGATCACTATCTATTATCCCCTTTGTTTTACGACTCCATATCGGGAGATGCGATTCAAAAATGCGTCAGCGTCCGTGGGAAACGGCGACGGAACACATGCTCGCACCATATGGTGACGCCCGTCACCAACGCGACGAGCCCCAGTACCGTCGCCAACCCGTTAATCGTTCCCAACGACTGCAGTTCAGTCCATAGTGACAGCCACATGACCATGGCGGATATGAACACGCTCCCCATCGCCGCCGCCTGCTCATCGAGGTTCGGCGAAAGCTGGTGCCACAACAGGCAGATGCTGATGGCCAACACGTTGATGACCGCACCCAACATGACGATGTTCAGCACCAGAATGGGTGATACGGCTGAATGCCGTGCCAATAGAACGGCCACCCAGACCAAGGTGCTGACGACCACGCTTGACATGGGCAGCAGCGTTTGGGCCAGTACGTATTGGTACAGCGGCGTTTCCGATAATACGATCATAGAGAACACCCCATCATGCATATGCCGATGCATGATGGCGCATACCACGATTACCGTCAGGATGCCGGCAATGGGAATCGATGCACCGCCAACTACAGCAGGTACGTCCACATCGGATGCGGCCACACCGGAGACCAATCCTACCGTCGCCCACGGCAGGACGCTACCCAGCACCACCGTCAGCAACACCCCCACCGTGCAATACGTTCGAGCTACACAGAACATCAGTCCCCTCATCGTGCGCCATCCTTTACGCTTTGCCTGGCACATGGGGCAGTTCCGAAACTGCACCTATGCGTGTCACAGCTGTTTTCTGCAATTCCCGGATTCGCCGACGATCGCCTTCTCGTTCATGCTCATAAGAGCCTCCTTATGTTGTATGCCTTCCACTGTGGAAGACAAACAACACTGTGCTTCGTTATCTTCAGCGAAACCAGCCTTGTACCCCGTTTAGGGGACAAGACCGCCAATGATGGTCTCGCGTCCGATACCATGTGGAAGAGCGTACGAATACAGGATGTGTTTTGATGCTCCTATACATTGTCAAGGGTTTCGGTGTGTTGGGTTGGTTGGTTCGGGGTGGTGATGGTTTGGATCCAGAGGGTGGCGCGTCGTTCGAGTTCGGGTAGGTTGCGGGTGCCGCGTTCGATCTCGCTGATGCGGCTGGAGGGGACGCCGAGGGCGTCGCCGATCTGTTGTTGGGTGATGCCGTGCGCGACGCGTAGCTCGCGAAGCCGTCGTCCGCGTTCGGCCGGTGGCTTGTTCAGGGGCGTCCGTCCCTGGCGGATGGAGATGAGGGCCCGGTAGGCCTCGCGGGCGATGAAGCGTTTCAGGCAGCGGATGATTCTGCATCTTGCCTTTGCCTTCCCCGGTCTTCCGATTCACGTAGTCGCGGGTGGGCTGGTGGTAGCGCATGCGGACGATGGCGATGTGGTGCAGGGCGGAGTTGCCCTGCCGGTTGCCACCTTTGTTGAGCCGGTGCCGGTTGGTCTTGCCGCTGGAGGCGGGGATGGGGCAGGCGCCGCAGAGCCTGGTCGGACGCGGCCTCGCTGCGGATGCGTTCGGGATTGTCGCCGGCGACGATGGCCAGGGTCGCGGCGGTCACCGTGCTGGCGCAGTAGATGTCAAGCAGCGGGCGGGCGTGCTCCTCCAGGATGAGTCTCATGCTCCTCTCCAGCAGGTCCGCCTGCTCCTTGAGGGCCTTCCATGCCTTGCCCGAGGCCTTCAGCGCAACGAGCATGCCCTGCTCCACCGTGTTCCCGCTGGGACGGCATGCGGCGAGCCTGCGCATCCTGGTCGGGGTGCGCAGCCCGCGATAGCGTTCCCGGATGTGTTCCGGGCGGTGGCCGGCAGGCCCGTCGCGGAGTCGGACAGCGCGGCCGTCGCCGTGACCGGCTGCGCCCGTTCCGCGTCCGGGGCGCGTAGCGCCTCGACCCATCCATCCGTGCTCTTCGGCACGCTGGTCCCGTCGCCCGCGAGCACGCTGCGGGCCGCGGCGAGTGCGTCGATTGGATCGGACTTGCCGTCCCTGCGTCGCACCGAGCGTTTGGGCCGGAGCACCTCGTGTACGTCGTACCCGGCCTTGACGAGCCGTCTGGCGGGCGCCGCCCCGTACGAGTTGGTGCCTTCCACCCCGATGCCCAGGCAGGCATCGGGATCGCCGATCATGGCGACCAGCCTCTCGTAGCCGGTCGGGTCGGCCATGAACGTCTGCGTGGCCAACGGCCTGCCATACTCGTCGATCAGGGCGAGCGTATGCGTGTCGGAATGGGTGTCCACCCCCGCGTAGATCCCGGGATGCTCCATCCTTGTCCTCCATCCATATGTCTGCCGTTCCCGAGGCTTCCGGCGCAGACAGGACGTTGACAGGGCACGCTACCATGGTTCTTGCTAGGGTCCGGCGGAGCGGCCACGCTCCTATGAGGTCATGCATCCATGGCCTTCGGGCCGGCGGACCGGCACGGGACAAACCGAAACAAGGACAGGACCTGGAAGGGTCCGCCGGTCAAATTGTGGGTCACCGCCCCGGCCGCCACTTTCCCATTATCACCGGTCAATCCAACCGGCATAACCATTATCAACGTCAAAATAGTTGCTCTGGTATGCGCATTCACAGTGGTTATGCGGCTAACTGTTGAGCGGCATCATGCAGAAGAACCGCCATTGCCCATCATTCACGCCGATGCGTATGGTTCCGCCGAGCGCCTTGATCTGTTCACCGTGCAAAGCCAATCCCCGCCCGGATTTGGGAGGGGCGACCCATTGCTCCGATGTTGCCGTTCCGTTGGTCTGTAGCAATGTGACCGCATCATCGGCGAATCGAAGATGTATGCGGTATGTCGAGCACTGTGGATCGCAATGCCGCTCGATGTTGGTATAGATCTCATGCAGCAGTTGGATGAACGCATAACCACGATCGTCCAACTGCCGGTTACATTCCCCCTGTATAAGGGTCTCCCCGTGGTACCCAAGCTCATGCAGTCTTCGGTCGCCGGATGACGCAGTAGCTCGAACGGCGACCAGCAACGTGAACCGTCCCGTTCCGTTCGCCGCCGAACCTCCACCGTGGACCATCTCGATGGCCTGATGAGTCTTATGCAACGCGTCAGTGGCGTACCCGACGATGTCTTCCATACCGCAACGTGCATAGTCATCAGGCCGTTCCCGCTTCATGCGTTCGGCGGTGATGAGGATTCTGGTCAGACTGCCTGATACCGCATCATGCAGCAATGTGGCCGCCATCAATTGCAGCTGCGCCTGTTCCATCTGATGCCGTATCTCCTGTTGGGCACGTTGCCTTTCCCGATACCAGATCGACACCCCAATCAGATAAACGCAGAACAATCCAATACCGAAGTTCATGATGCCGTTTGGTATGCCATATCCCATGATCTCCGGATATCGAATCGTGGCATATGTCACACTGGCCATGGTAATGCCGATTGTGGCGATGCATTCCGGGATTCGAGGGTGCCGGCCAAAGACCACCATCGCCAACAATAACGCCCAAGTCCCACTCGGCCCTGTGGCATCGAAACCGATGGACATGTCACCGATGACCCCGATAATCACTATCATCCACGCCGCCAAACGTCCCCGCCACGGCAGTAGCGCCAACGCGACACAAAGCAGCATCGCCCCCACGACACCCACCACCGTATGCGGCGGGTTCATGATCCATTCGGCGATCGCCACGACCAGCGCAGCTGCCGACAGACACAGGATGACCTTGTCCGCTATCGACCATGCGGCCATATGCCGGCGAATGCCGTGAATGCCCCGAAGCACGGCCTCGTGTGTGCTATTGCCGCGGTTCCTCCTGCTCATACCTGACACCGCCACCACAGATCCACCAGCTCCGCGCGTGAGGACAGCCCCAGCCGTTTCTGCGCCCGGTCCAGATGGGTCTTGACCGACCCTGGCGTAATCTTTAGCCGCAGAGCGATGACGGCCGGTTTGTTCGCCTGCGCGTACAGCTCCACCACCTGCCGTTCTCGCTCGGTGAGCAATGTCAGATTTGGCCCGTCCGCTACTCGCAGACGCTTGTGAGCGTACTGCGCCGACTCAAACAAGACGTTCCGCGTGCCGCTAGCCATCGCCGGCAGAACTCCGCCGGCCGCCACTGTCGTGATCGCGTGGCACAGACCATTGAAATCATTCTTGCCGACGATGCCCTGTGCGCCGGCGTCCGCCACCGTGGCCGCGTACTGGTTCAGCGAGAAAGCCGTCATCGCCAGAATCGGCAGCGTGCCGTTCCTTGAACGTATCCGCCGGCATGCCTCGGTGCCCGGCATATCCTCCAAGCTCATGTCCAGGAGCAGGATGCCGGCGCGGTTTAGCGGATCCAACGCCCGTTCGATGGCCTCATGCCCCGAGTGGGCGACCCATCTGACACGAACCTGCGGCAGCTGCTGGCTGATGATCGCCGCGAGTCCCCTCAGCACGATCTCGTCATTATCGGCAATCGCCAAGTGAATAGCGTTGTTCCCCACGTGCACTGACTATACAGTCAAAGCACGCGGGAAACAACTTCATGGCGCGGAGGGGATGTTTCGTTCCCTACCGCGGCAGCGCCATCGGCCGGCGCGAAGCGGCGATCGGCGCGGGCAGCTCGGTGTCGCCGGTCAGGTAGCGGTCCACGGCGGCGGCGCAGGAGCGGCCTTCGGCGATAGCCCAGACCACCAGGCTCTGGCCGCGACCCGCGTCGCCGCAGACGAAGACGCCGTCCTGCGAGGTGGCGTACGAGTCGTCACGCGCCACGTTGCCGCGCCCGTCCAACTCGACCGGCAGCTGTTCGAGCAGCGTCGTCGTGTCCGGATGCAGGAAGCCGACCGAGATCAGCACCAGGTCGGCGGGCAGCACACGCTCGGTGCCCGGCTGGCGGGTGAACGGCCCGTCCTCCCCCGGTGCGACGTTGACGACCTTGAGCCCGGTCACGTGGCCGTGCTCGTCGGCCACGAATCCGGCGGCCGTGGCCGAACGCTCGACACGGACTTCGGTTTGGCCTTCCCCCGCCTCGTGGTTGTCGGAACCGATGAAGTTCACCGAATCCGTGTTGTACAGGTACTCGCCGCCCTCCTCCATCGAACTGGTCTGCTGGTACAGACGCGCGTAGGTGGGCCACGGCTGGTTGTCAGGACGCTCCGTCGGTTCCTTGGGCATGATCTGCAGCACGGTCACGCTCTTGGCGCCCTGACGGATGGCGGTGCCCAGGCAGTCGGAGCCGGTGTCGCCGCCGCCGATCACGATGACGTTCTTGTCCTTCGTGTCGATGCCGTGGACCGGTTCCTTGCCGTAGACGCGGCGGGTGGCGTCCGGCAGGTACTCCATCGCGAAGTGGATGCCGTCGAGCTCGCGCCCGGGCAGGTTCATGTCGCGCGGCACGGTGGAGCCGATCGCCACCACTACCGCGTCATACCGCGAACGCAGCTCGTCCCAGGAGATGTCCTTGCCGACCTCCACGCCGGTGCGGAACCGCGTGCCTTCGGCCTCCATCTGCTCCACGCGGCGGTCGATCAGCCGCTTGTCGAGTTTGAAGTTGGGGATGCCATAGCGCATCAGGCCGCCGATCGCGTCGTCGCGCTCGTAGACGACGACGGTGTGTCCGGCGCGGGTCAGCTGCTGGGCGCAGGCGAGTCCGGCCGGTCCGGAGCCGACGACGGCCACGGTCATGTCGGTCAGGCGGTGCGGCGGCATCGGTTTGACGTAGTCCAGCTGCCACGCCTGGTCGATGATCGTGCATTCGTCGTTCTTGATCATCGTCGCCGGCTGGTGGATGCCCAGCACGCACGCCGATTCGCATAGGGCCGGGCAGATGCGGCCGGTGACCTCGGGGAAGTTGTTGGTGGAGGACAGCCGATGGTAGGCGTCCTCCCACTTGCCCTGATACACCAGGTCGTTGAATTCGGGGATGAGGTTGCCCAGCGGGCAGCCGGTCATGCAGAACGGGGTGCCGCAGTCCATGCAGCGGGACGCCTGTTCGCGCGTCCAGGGCTGCAGGCCGGATTCGGCGTGCACGTCCATCCAGTCGCGGATGCGCTCCTCGATGGGGCGTTCGGCCGGTTCGCGGCGGGTACGTACTTTAAGGAATCCTCTGGGGTCCGCCATGTCAGCGCGCTCCTTCCATCACCTGCTCGTACACCTGTTCCCAGACGCCGGGCTCGTTGAAATCGATATGCTCGTCTTCGGCGCGGCGCATCGCCGCGGTCATCGCCACATACTGCCTGGGCACCACATGCGTGAACCGGGCGGCCGTCGCATCCCAGTCCTCCAGCAGCGCGGCGGCGAACGCCGAGCCGGTCTCCTCGGCGTGGCGCTTGACCAGGTCGCGCACCTTCTCGGATGTCGCCCCGTCCAGCGGTTCGAACAGCAGCGACCCGTGTGCGGCGGCCTCGGGGTTGACCTTGGACGTGTCCAGGTCGAGCACGAACGCGTCGCCGCCGGAGAAGCCGGCGCCGAAGTTGCGCCCGGTGGGTCCCAGCACCACCACGGTGCCGCCGGTCATGTACTCGCAGCCGTGGTCGCCCACGCCCTCGACGACGAACGTGGCGCCGCCGTTGCGCACCGCGAAGCGTTCGCCGGCCTTGCCGCCGACGAACATCTCGCCGGAGGTCGCGCCGAAACCGGTCACGTTGCCGGCGATCACGTTCCGGTGCGGGTCGAAGTTCACGCCCTCCTCGGGCCGGACCACCATGCGTCCGCCGGACAGGCCCTTGCCGGCGTAGTCGTTGACCTCGCCGTAGACGCGCAGGGTCTCGCCGCGCGGGATGAACGCACCGATAGACTGGCCGCCGGAACCGTGCAGGGTCATATCGATTGTGTCGTCGGGCAGGCCTTCGGCGCCGTAGCGACGGGTGATCTCGTAGCCGACCATCGTGCCGAGCGTGCGGTTGACGTTGCGGATCGGCATCTCGATGCGCACGGGTTCGCGGCTTTCCAGCGCGGGTTCGGCCAGTCGGATCAGCTCGTTGTCCAGCGCCTTGTCGAGCTCGTGGTTCTGTTCGATGGTCTTGTGCAGGATCGTGCCGGGGACCGGGCCGGGCTGCATCAGCACGTTCGTCAAGTCCACGCCGTCCGCCTTCCAGCGGCTGACCGCCTCATCCTGATCCAGGCACTCCACGTGGCCCACGGCCTCTTCAAGCGTGCGGAAGCCGAGCTGGGCCAGCAGCTCGCGCACCTCTTCGGCGACGAACATGAAGAAGTTGACCACATGCTCGGGCTTGCCGGTGAACCGGGCGCGCAGCTCCGGGTCCTGCGTGGCGATGCCTTGCGGGCAGGTGTTCTTCTGGCAGGCGCGCATCATCACGCAGCCCTCCACGATCAGCGCCGCGGTGGCGAAGCCGAACTCCTCGGCGCCCAGCAGGGTGGCGATCATCACGTCGCGGCCGGTTTTCAGCTCGCCGTCGCACTGCACGGTCACGCGGGAGCGCAGACCGTTGAGGATCAGCGTCTGCTGGGTTTCGGACAGGCCGATCTCCCACGGGGTGCCGGCGTGCTTGATCGCGTTGAGCGGGGCCGCGCCGGTGCCGCCGTCATAGCCGGAGATCAGCACCACGTCGGCATGGCATTTGGCCACGCCGGCCGCGATCGTGCCGACGCCGAACTCGGAGACGAGCTTGACGTGAATGCGGGCCTTGGGGTTGGCCATCTTCGCGTCGTTGATCAGTTGCTTCAGGTCCTCGATCGAATAGATGTCATGGTGCGGCGGCGGGGAGATCAGCTCCACGCCGGGCGTGGAATGACGCACCTTGGCGATCCACGGCGGCACCTTGGCGCCCGGCAGGTGGCCGCCTTCGCCCGGCTTGGCGCCTTGGGCGAGCTTGATCTGCAGGTCGGTGGCGTGCACCAGGTAGTCGCTGGTCACGCCGAAGCGCGCGGAGGCGATCTGCTTGATGCGGCTGACGCGCAGCGGGTCGTTGATCCGGTCGTCGGATTCGCCGCCTTCGCCGGAGTTGGAGCGCGCGCCGATCATGTTCATCGCGATGGCGAGCGTCTCGTGCGCTTCCTGCGAGATCGAGCCGTAGCTCATCGCGCCGGTGGAGAAGCGCTTGACGATCTCGCTGGCCGGCTCGACCTCGTCGATCGGGATCGGCTGGCGGGTCGGCTTGAACCGCATCAGGCCGCGCAGCGTCATCAGACGGTGCGACGTGCTGTTGATATGCGCCGAGTACCGCTTGAACATGCCGTAGTCGCCGCGCTGCGTGGACTGCTGGAGCAGGAAGATGGCCTCCGGGTCGTTCAGGTGGTTCTCGCCGGTGCGCCGCCACTTGTAGTCGCCGCCGGTGGGCAGCTCGTCATGCGCGGTGACGGTCCACTGATTCGGATAGGCCACGCGGTGGCGGCGGGCCACCTCCTCGGCAATCTCGTCCAGTCCGATGCCGCCGACCTGCGAGGTGGTGCCGGTGAAATACCGGTCGATGACGGTCTTGTTCAGGCCGACCGCCTCGAACAGCTGGGCGCCGCGGTAGCTCATGATGGTGGAGACGCCCATCTTGCTCATGATCTTGAGCACGCCGATCGACAGGGCGTGCGTCACATTCGTCACGGCGGTGGCCGCATCGACCGTGAGGTAGCCGCGGCGGGCCTGGTCCTCCACGGTCTCGAACGCCAGGTACGGGTTCACGCAGGCGGCGCCGTAGGCGATGAGCAGCGCGACGTGGTGGATCTCGCGCACGTCGCCGGCCTCCACGGCCAGCGAGACCTGGGTGCGCGTGTGCCGGCGCAGCAGATGATGCTGGACCGCGGAGGTGAGCAGCAGCGACGGGATCGGTGCCCACGTGTGGTCCGAGCCGCGGTCGGAGAGCACGATGAAGTTCGCGCCGTCGGCGATCGCCCGGTCGATGTCGGCGAAGATCTCGTCGAGCCGCGATTCGAGCGCGGGGCCGCCGCCGGCGACCTGATACAGGCCCTTGACGACGAACGGCCGGTAGTAGCCGTCGAGGATGGCGGCGCGGTCGAGCCGCTTGAGCTGCGCCATCTCCTCGGAGTTGATGACCGGCAGCGGGATCAGGATCTTCTTGGCGTGCAGCTCGGTGTCCTCCAGCAGGTTCGGCTCGGGGCCGATCGCCGATTCCAGACAGGTGACGATCCGTTCGCGCTCCCAGTCGAGCGGCGGGTTGGTGACCTGCGCGAACTTCTGCGTGAAGTAGTCGAACAGCATGCGGCTGCGGTCGGAGAGCACGGCCATCGGCGTATCGTTGCCCATCGAGCCGAGCGGCTCCTTGCCGGTGTCCGCCATGGGGTTGAGGATCAGCCTGATGTCCTCCTCGGTGTAGCCGAAGGCGCGCTGGCGGCGGAGCACCGATTCGTAGGAGTGGTTGACGTGTTCGCGGGCGGGCAGTTCGTTCATGTGCACGCTGTTGCCCTCCACCCACTGCCGGTACGGGTGCTGCGCGGCGAGCGCGTGCTTGATCTCGTCGTCGGGCACGATGCGGCCTTCGGCGGTGTCCACAAGGAACATCCGCCCCGGTTCCAGACGCCCCTTGGCGCTCACGTGTTCGGTGGGCACGTCGGGCAGCACGCCGGCTTCGGAGGCGAGCACGACCAGGCCGGTGTCGTCCAGCTGCCAGCGGCCCGGGCGGAAGCCGTTGCGGTCGAGCAGCGCGCCGACCTGCGTGCCGTCGGTGAAGATGATGTGCGCCGGACCGTCCCACGGTTCGATCAGCGTGTTGTTGTACTCGTAGAAGGCGCGCACGTCGGGGTCGAGCGTGTCGTCGTTCTCCCAGGCGGGCGGCAGCATCATCAGGATGGCGTGCGGCAGGCTGCGGCCGGCCAGGTGCAGCAGTTCCAGGCATTCGTCGAAGGTGCCGGAATCCGAGTATCCGGGCGTGGCGATCGGCAGCAGCGGCTCGAACTCGCCGAGCAGTTCGGAGCTCAGACGCCCCTCGCGCGCCTGCAGCCAGTTGCGGTTGCCCTGGATGGTGTTGATCTCGCCGTTGTGGGCGAGCAGACGGAAGGGCTGGGCCAGCGGCCAGCTGGGGAACGTGTTGGTGGAGAAGCGCGAGTGCACGATGGCCACGCGCGCCGCCATCCGCTCGTCGTTGAGGTCCGGGAAGAACCCGGTCAACTGCATGGTGGTCAGCATGCCCTTGTAGGTGATGGTCCGGCCGGACAGCGAGGCGAAGTACACGCCCACCTCGTGCTCCACGCGCTTGCGGATGCGGAACGCCTTGCGCTCCAGATCCAGCCCGCCCAGGGAGCCGTCCGGGGAGGCGACGACCAACGTGACGAATGCGGGCATCGAGGCCAGCGCCTGCAATCCCAGCCCGTTCGGATCGGTGGGTACGGTACGCCAGGCGAGCGGTTCCAGCCCCTCCTCGCGCACGATGGCGGCGATGGCTTGCTGCTGGCGGCCGCATGCGGCGGTGTCCCGGTCCAGGAACGCGATGCCCGCCGCGTAATGGCCCGGTTCCGGCAGCGGCGCGTCGACCACGGCCCGCATGAACGCGTCGGGCATGCCCATCAGGATGCCCGCGCCGTCGCCGGTGTTCTCCTCGGCGCCCACCGCGCCGCGGTGGTCCAGGTTCCTCAGCACCTCGATGGCCTTGTCGATGACGCGCCGCTCCGGCCGACGGTTCATCGTGGCCACCATGCCGACGCCGCAGGCGTCGTGTTCCGCGGCGGGGTCGTAGAGCCCCTCCTTGCATCGGACGGTCAGATCTAGCGGAGCATGCAACGTCACTTGGATCACCTTTCTTGCGTTACGGACAGGATACGACCCGCAGGCCACAAATGTCCGCATAATGAGACATCCTGCGCCTTGCGGCACGGCCGTTCTCTCCCAATCCGGATTGACTGCGCTTGAGAGTACCGCCCGGATGTTACCACGCAACTTCAGTGTCCACATTTCGAATCACCGCGTCGCCCGGCGACTGTCTGGCGCAGACCATCCCGCGGCTACAGACCGCAGCAGTCGAACATGCGCTCGATGACGGCGTCGTTGAGCAGACGGCCGCGCAGCGTGGGTATGAGCCGGGAACCGCGGCGTTCGACCAGCCCCTCGCGCTCCAACTCCGCGACGCCCGCGTCGATGTCGGAGGATGCCGCCCCGCCGACATCGAGGGATGTCTTGAGCGCCGTCAGGTCCAGTCCTTCACGCAGACGCAGGCCCAGCATGATCGTTTCCTCAAGGGCCTCCATCGGCGTGATGGATTCGCTGCCGGCCCATGGCACCTGTCCGGCGTTGACGCGTTCGCTCCACAGCCGCGGGTGGGCCAGATCCCAGGAACGGATGGCGCCATGGGCGTCGCAGTCCTGAGGGGACGATCCATGCGGCCGGGCGGAGCGTTCCGACTCGCTGCGACATGATGCAGGCTCGACGCGGTTGTAGTGCGAGTGGGCGCCCGGTCCGATGCCGGCCCAGTCGACGTTGCGCCAGTACCCCAGGTTGTGGCGGCTCTCATACCCCGGGCGGGCCCAGTTGGAGATCTCGTACCATTGCAGGCCGGCCGCGGAGAACAACTCGTCGGCGATCTCGTATTTGGCCGCCTCGTCGTCGTCATCCGGTTTCGGCAGCACGCCGGCGGCGATCTGCCGGCCCATCTTGGTCGTCGGCTCCACGGTCAGCGCGTACGCGGAGATGTGGTTCACACCCAGATCGATGGCCGTGCGCACCGACGTGCGCCAATCCTCCAGGCCCTCCCCCGGCGCGCCATAGATCAGGTCGACCGAACTGCGCAGGCCGGCCGCCCCGGCGGCGCGTACGCCGGCCTCCACGTTGGCCGGCGTATGGGTGCGGTCCAGCGTCCTCAGCACATGCGGCACGGCCGACTGCATGCCGAACGAGACGCGGGTGAAGCCGCCGTCGGCCAGCGCGCGGATGGTCGCCGCATCCACCGTGTCCGGATTCGCCTCCGTCGTGATCTCGGCGCCGTCCTCGACGCCCCAGAGCTCGCGGATGGCGTTCAGGATCGCGATCAGGTCGTCGGCAGGCAGGATCGTGGGCGTGCCGCCGCCGAAGAACACGGTCGAGGCCGGCGGTTCGGCGATGCCGTGACGCTCCTGCCAGTCGCGGACCAGCCGCATCTCGCGGATCGTCATCGCGGCGTAGTTGCCGCGCGACGCACCGCCGCCCAGGTCGACGGCCGTGTACGTGTTGAAATCGCAGTATCCGCAGCGCCGCAGGCAAAACGGCACATGGATGTAGACCTCGAACATGACTCACACCTCCACGCGGCGCTGCCGTCGCGGCCTTGGCGGCCACTCCCCTCGCTTACAGGCAATCCACCGGATTGCCTGCTTAACGGCTCGGCACCGCAGACAGAACGGCACATGGACGTAGACCTCGAACGCCATCAGCCTTCGGACTTCTGCGCGGCGCGGATCTTGTCCTTGGTGTCGCGGTCGTTCGCGCCCTCGCCGGTGGAGAGGGCGGCGATGAACGCCTCCTGCGGCACCTCCACATGGCCGAGCATCTTCATGCGCTTCTTGCCGGCCTTCTGCTTCTCCAGCAGCTTGCGCTTACGGGTGATGTCGCCGCCGTAGCACTTGGCGAGCACATCCTTGCGCAGCGCGCGGATGGTCTCTCGGGCGATGATGCGCGAGCCGATCGCGGCCTGGATCGGGATCTCGAACTGCTGGCGCGGGATCAGCTCGCGCAGCTTCTTGGTCATCATCACGCCGTAGCTGTACGCCTTGTCACGGTGCACGATGGCGCTGAACGCGTCCACCTTCTCGCCCTGGATCAGGATGTCCACCTTCACCAGGTCGGCGCTCTGCTCGCCGTCCTCATGGTAGTCGAGCGAGGCGTAGCCCTTGGTGCGCGACTTCAGCTGGTCGAAGAAGTCGAACACGATCTCGGCCAGCGGCATGCGGTAGTGCATCTCCACGCGGTCGGCGCTGATGTACTCCATCGTGCCCATCTGGCCGCGATGGTCCTGGCACAGGTCCATCACCGCGCCGATGAACTCCTTCGGCGTGATGATGTCGGCGGCCACCATCGGCTCGACGATCCTCTTGATCTTGCCGTCGGGGAACTCGCTCGGGTTGGTGACGTGGTGGACCGTATTGTCCTCCGCGGTCACCTCGTACGGCACGTTCGGGGCGGTGGAGATCAGGTCGAGTCCGAATTCGCGTTCCAGGCGCTCGGAGACGATCTCCATGTGCAGCAGACCCAGGAAGCCGCAGCGGAAGCCGAAGCCCAGCGCCACCGAGGTCTCCGGCTCGTAGATGAGCGCCGCGTCGTTGAGCTTGAGCTTGTCGAGCGCGTCGCGCAGCTCCGGATACTGGGCGTTGTCGATCGGGAACAGGCCGGCGTACACCATCGGCTGCGGATCGCGGTAGCCCGGCAGCGGTTCGGTGGCGCCCTTGGCGGCGGCGGTGATCGTATCGCCGACCTTGGACTGGCTCACGTCCTTCGCGCCGGTGATCACGTAGCCGACCTCGCCGGCGCCGAGCGCCTTGGTCGGTGTCATGTCCGGGCTGATCACGCCGATCTCGATCGGATCGTGGGTCATGCCGATGCCCATCATGTGCAGCTTCTCGCGGCTGCGCAGTTCGCCGTCGACCATGCGGATGTAGGTCACGATGCCACGGTACGAGTCGTACACCGAATCGAAGATCAGCGCGCGGGCCGGGGCGTCCGGATCGCCCTTGGGGGCGGGCACGTCCATCACGATCTGGTCGAGCAGGTCGGTCACGCCCTCGCCGGTTTTGCCGGAGACCCGCAGCACGTCCGACGGCTCGCAGCCGATCAGGCCGGCGATCTCCTCGGCGTGCTTGTCCGGCTCGGCGCTGGGCAGGTCGATCTTGTTGAGCACGGGGATGATGGCCAGATTGTGGTCGATGGCCATGTACAGGTTCGAGAGGGTCTGCGCCTCGATACCCTGCGTGGCGTCGACGAGCAGCACCGCGCCCTCGCAGGCGGCCAGCGCGCGGGAGACCTCGTAGGTGAAGTCCACATGGCCCGGGGTGTCGATCATGCCGAGTGTGTATTCGGTGCCGTCGAAGGTCCACGGTACGCGCACGGCCTGGGATTTGATGGTGATGCCGCGTTCCTGTTCGATGTCCATGCGGTCGAGGAAGCGGTCGCGCATCTCACGCTCGGGCACGATGCCGCTCAGCTGCAGGATGCGGTCCGCCACGGTCGACTTGCCGTGGTCGATATGCGCGATGATGCAGAAGTTGCGGATCAGCGACTGATCGGTGAAACCCGGCTGGTTATGCTGCGTAGCCACCAAAAAGGCCTCCTCAATGGCAGGGGATGGAAGACTCATATCATCCTAGCAACTCCCCCGCCGAGCGTGGACCGCACGCCATGGCATGTCCCGCACGTTCGGATCGGCACGGCGTCGAATCCGTTCCATGCCATATGATTGAGGTCGAATCACGCAACACACCGCGAATCGCGCAGTTCGGACACCTCGTTTTTCCACCCGACATGCTATCATCATGGTTTTGTATGTCCTTACCGTATAACCGTCGTTTGGAGTAGATAGTGGCAAACATCAAGTCGCAGAAGAAGCGCGTGCTGACCAACGAGAAGGCGCACAAGCGCAACGTGGCCGTCAAGTCCAGCCTGAAGACCGCGATCCGCGCCACCCGCGAGGCCATCGCCGCCGGCGATAAGGCCGCCGCCGAGGCCGCCTACAAGGTCGCCGCCCAGAAGCTCGACAAGGCTGCTGGCGCCGGCGTGATCCACAAGAACCAGGCCGCGAACCGCAAGTCCGGCCTCGCTGTGGCCATCAACGCCCTGTGAGCCTGACCGCATAGGTCATCGCTTGAGTCCCGCATCTCGCAAGAGGTGCGGGACCTTCTTGTATCGGCCATCGGATCCCGCATTCGCAACACACCGTCGAGACGCGTGATCAGCGTCTGCCGCCGGGCAGATACGTGTGGTGCCGTTCCACCGCACCCGGCAGCATCAAATTGAATTTCACGGACAGCAGCCGCATCGCCACCACCAAAACGACGACGCACACGTCGATGACGATCTCGGCGGTCTGGTTGATGACGCCCGCCTGCACACCCTTGCAGACGAACACCGTGGCCACGCATCCCACCGCCGAGGGCACGGCGTACCAGTGCTTGTCGCGGATGACCACGGGCACCTCGTTGATGAGCATGTCTCGGATCAGCCCGCCGGCCAGCGCGGTGAACATGCCCATGAACACCGCGGTCATGCCCGACGTGCCGTACAGCATGGCCTTCTCGGTGCCGTTGACGGCGAACATGCCGACCGCGATCGCGTCGAAGGTGGTCATCAGCCATTTGAGTTTGTCGACCTCGGGGTGGATCACGGCCACCAGAACCCCGGATGCCAGCGCGGTGAACACGAAACCGCGGTCGGAGATGCCGACGGGAGGGACGGCGCCGAGCATCACGTCACGGATGATGCCTCCGCCCAACGCGGTCAGCCATGCGGTGATGAGGATGGCGAACAGATCATACCCCTTGCGGATGGCGGACAGTCCCCCGACCATGCCGCAGCAGAGGATGGCGATGTACTCGATGATCAGAAAGAACGTATTGCTCTCCAGCGCCACCTGCGTTCCCTGCATCGTCGTCCTTCCGATCCTCTCCCAAACAGGCACCATGCTCCGTACCGAGCTTACCCAGTTCCCGCACGGGATGTGGCGGCGTGTTGCGCGGCGGCGCGCAGACGCACGATGCGCCCCAGCCGTTGATAGGCCGGGGCGCATCGTGTCGGTTTCGGGTGCAGGTCAGCAGACCTTCCACATCCAGTTGTGCGGATCCTCGATCTCGCCGAGCTGGATGCCGAGCAGCGTATTGCGCAGGTCCATCGTCAGCTCGCCGGGTTCGCCGCCGGCCACGGTCACGTCGAACCTCTCGGACTTGAACCGGCCGATCGGCGCGATGATGGCGGCGGTGCCGCAGGCGAACACCTCGGTGACCTCGCCGGACTTGATGTCCTCGAGCAGGTCGTCGAGCTTGATCATCGTCTCCACCACGTCATGGCCCTTGTCCTGCGCCAGCTGGATGAGCGAGCGGCGGGTCACGCCCGGCAGGATGTTGCCGGTCAGGCTCGGCGTCTCGATATGGCCGTCCTTGTGGACGATCATCATGTTCATGCCGCCCAGCTCCTCCAGATAGGTCTTGGTGGCGGCGTCCACGAAGCACACCTGCTCGCAGCCGTTCTCGATGCCCTTGTACTCGCCGATCAGCGAGGCGGCATAGTTGCCGCCGCACTTGGCGAAGCCGGTGCCGCCGGGACCGGTGCGGAACCACTTGTCCTCCACCCAGATGCTCACCGGGCGGCTCTCGCCCTGGAAGTACGGGCCGGACGGGCTGGCGATCACGCAGTAGTCAACCTCCTGCGCGGCGCGCACGCCCAGGAACGGCTCGGAAGCGAACATGAACGGACGCAGGTAGAGCGTGTATTCGCGGCGGGACGGCACCCAGGCCGCATCGCGCTTGACCAGCGCGGCGCACGAGCCGATGAAATCGTCGACCGGCAGCTCCGGCAGGTACAGACGCTTGGCCGAGTTCTGGAAGCGTTCGGCGTTCGCATCCGGGCGGAACATCCAGATCGAGCCGTCGGCGTGCTTGTAGGCCTTCAGGCCCTCGAAGATCTCCTGCGCATAGTGCAGCACCGAAGCGCCCGGATCGAGCTTGAGCGGCGCATACGGCTCGATGCGGCGGTCGTTCCACCCCTCGCCCTTGGTCCAGGAGATGTGGGCCATGTTGTCGGAGAAAATCTGTCCGAATGCCGGCTTGTCGATGAGTTCCTGCCGCTTGGCGTCCGAGGCCGGGTTGTCATTCGGCAGCACGGTGAACGGTTCGGCGAGCTTGTCCAGCGCCGCGGGATCGTGATGGTTCTGTTCGGTCATTCTCAACTTCTTTCCTGCCGCCCTTGCGACGGCGCTCAGTGGTAATGCTCCCGCGCTTGTGGCCCGGGCTTCATGATTGGTACTCTCTCACATCCCGATGTCGGGATGCGGGACGGCGACCACAATATGAAAGGAACCCGCTCAACAGGCGGGTTCCTTTCATCGGTTACATCTGGATGGCGCTACGCTCACTCAGCGGCCGGGGCCTCCGGGGCCTCCGGGGCCTCCTCGGTGGAAGCGTCCTCCGGCACCTCAACGGTGACCACGGACTCCTCCGGATCCTCGACGTCGAGCTCGACGCCCTCCGGCAGCACGACGTCCTTGGCGAACACCTTGGTGCCGTCGGTCATGCCGTCCACGTTCACCACGATGCGCTCCGGCAGGTTGGCCACATCGGCGCGGACCTTGAGCTCCTGGATGTCCACGAACGCCACGGCGGCGCCCTTCGGCTCGCCCTCGACGAACACCGGCACCTCGACGTCGATCTTCTCGCCGGCGCGGACCTCATAGAAGTCCACGTGCTCGACGATGCGCTTGACCGGGTTGCGCTGCACGTCCTTGACCACGGCCATCTTCTGCTCGTCGCCGAACTTGATGGTGAACAGGGCGTTGGTGTGACGCAGGGCGAGCGTGGTCTCCTTCATCGGGAGCTTGACGAACACCGGGTCGGCACCGCCGGCGTAGATGGTCGCCGGGATCTGCTTGGCCACGCGCATACGACGCGCGGCGCCCTTGCCGAACTCATCACGAACTTCGCCCTCGAGGACGATCATGTTGCTAGCCATTGCTGGCCTCCTTTGGGTTGCATGTCACTTGTCGTTCTGTCTTTTGACGCCACGACGCGCCGCAGAACGACCCCGCAGGAGGGGCTGAATGCGCCGAGTCGATTACGGAAACCACCCACGGCGGTTTCCCTCGCCAAAGCAACAGTCATCAAGTATACGCACACCCCGGACAGCGCCCCACGCGCCGGCTGCATCGCACGCCCGCCGTGTTGCGGTCGTCGTACCCGTGTACCGGGCGCTAGACTGAACAACAGAAGGCCGTCCATGGAAGAGGTTGCAATGACGCAGACAACATCAACGCTGACGAAGAAGGTTCTGATCGGAGCCGGTGTCACCGCCGCGGCCACGGTTGGCGCACTATACGCCACGGCGAATCTCCTCTTCTCGTTCGCCCTGGACACCCAGGCCCGGCGGTCGATGATGCGCCGCCTGCAGGACGGCGAGCTGGAGGATCCGCAACCGGAGACGCCTGCGGCCGACATGGCGGAGCAGGAGGAGGCGGCCGACTGGTTCGAGGAGTCCAAGCAGCCGATCTCGATGATGAGCCGCGACGGGTTCAAGCTGCACGGCTGGCTCGTCGACCCCGATTGCGTGAGCCCCACTCCGCACCTGTACGCGATCTGCTGCCACGGATACAGTGGCGACCCGGCCGAGATGGCCAAGTACGCGCACCGGTACGCCCGGATGGGATTCACGGTGCTGGTGCCCGCCTCGCGCGGGCACGAGCTGAGCCAGGGGCGCTACATCGGCATGGGGTGGATGGAACGTGTGGACCTGATGGACTGGATCGGCGTGATCACGGCGGCGGATCCGCAGGCACGCATCCTGCTGCACGGCAATTCGATGGGCGGCGCGGCAGTGATGATGGCGGCCGGCGAGGCCTCGCTGCCGCGCAACGTGGTGTCCGCCATCGAGGACAGCGGCTTTACCTCCGTGTGGGACCAGTTCATGTTCAACGCCCGCTCGCTGTACCATCTGCCGCGTTGGGCCGCGCGTCCGCTCGTGGCCACGATGAGCCTGATCTGCCGGCATCGCGCGGGCTACGGGTTCCGTGAGGCATCGTGCGTACGACAGCTGCACCATACGACGATCCCGATGCTGTTCATCCACGGCGGCGCCGACGACTTCGTCTCCCCCGCCTCGCTGGAGAGGAACTTCGACGCCTGCGCCAGCATCGACCGTCAGAAGATGATGATCCCCGGGGCCGGGCATACGATGGCCGCATCCACGGATCCGGAACGCTACTGGCGCCGCGTCACCAATTTCGTCACGCGCACCTTCGGGCTGTAAGCATCACATTTGTCCGAAGCCTCTGATTCTTACGTTGTTATCGCAACCATCATGGACAAAGAACACGATTCCCCCGATTCCGACAACTACGAATCGGGGGAATCGTGCATCCAACGAGATGGACATAGGCGGCTGACCGTATACGACGGACATATACGACGAGGGGCGTCCCTTGTCGGGACACCCCTCGGTATGTCAACGAACCTTGGTGAAGGTCAGTTGATGAGCTCCTTGACGGCGGCGATGACGGCCTGCAGGCCGGCCTTCGCGTCACCGAACAGCATCTGCGTGTTGTCCTTGAAGTACAGCTCGTTCTCGATGCCGGCGTAGCCGCGGCCGCGGCCGCGCTTCATCACCACCACGTTCTGGGCCATGTCCACATCCAGGATCGGCATGCCGGAGACGGCGGTGCCGGGCTTGCGGGCGGCGGGGTTGGTCACGTCGTTCGCACCGACGACCAGCGCCACATTGGCCTGCGGGAACTGCGGGTTGATGTCATCCAGATCGATGAGCTCCTCGTACGGCACGTTGGCCTCGGCGAGCAGCACGTTCATATGGCCCGGCATACGGCCGGCCACCGGATGGATGGCGTACGAGACCTCGACGCCATGGCCCTTGAGCAGCTCGCCCAGATCGGCGAGCTCGCGCTGGGCCTGCGCCTGGGCCAGACCGAAGCCGGGGACGAAGATGACCTTCTCCGCGTAGACGAGCTGCACTGCCACGTCGTCCGCGGTGGTCTCCTTCATCGTGCCCTCGGGGCCCTCGGCCGAACCGGCAGCGGAGGAGCCGCCGCCGAAACCGCCGGCGAGCACGCTCATCAGCGGGCGGTTCATGGCCTTGGACATGTCGATGGACAGGGTCACGCCGGCGGAGCCGACGAGGGCGCCGGCCACGATCAGGGCGATGTTGTTGATCGCCAGGCCGCTCATGGCCACGGCGGTGCCGGTGCAGGCGTTGAGCACGGAGATGACCACGGGCATGTCGGCGCCGCCGATCGGGATGACGAACACCAGGCCGTAGATCAGCGCGAACACGGTGGTCAGGATGCTGAACAGCAGGCGCTGCTCGGGCATGACGCACAGCATGACGAACGAGGCGAGCATCAGCACGATGCACACCACGCTGACCACGCCCTTGGCCGGAATGGCCAGCTTACGCATGAACTTCAGGCCCTGCAGCTTGCCGGCCGCCACCAGCGAGCCGGAGAAGGTGACCGAGCCGATCAGGATGCCCAGACCGGCGGTGATGAGCACCACGATGGTCGGCAGCCCCTCGGAGGTCAGGATGTCGTTGAGCGCCACGAGCGCGGCCGCACCGCCACCCACGGTGTTGAAGATGGAGACCAGCTGCGGCATGTCGGTCATCTTGACCTTCTTGGCCGAGACCACGCCCGCCACGGCACCGATGATGATGCCGACGATCAGCAGCGCCACGGCCACGCCGTGCTGGAAGCCGTTGGAGATCTCATTGACGAACAGCACGATGAACGCCATCGCGCAGGCCAGGATCATGCCCGCGGCGGAGATCAGGTTGCCCTTGCGGGCGGTCTTCGGCGAGTTCATCAGGTGCAGGCCGATCACGAAGATCACGGCGGAGATCAGATAGACGAACCATTCGACCACGCCCAGCGGCGTGCTCAGGGTTTGCGCGAGGGTACCCATTTACTTGTCCTCCCCCTTCTTCTTCGACTTGTCGGACTTGAACATCTCCAGCATGCGGTCGGTGACCACATAACCGCCGACGACGTTCATCGTGCCCAGCACGGCGGCCAGGAAGATGAACACCCAGGCCAGCGGCGAGGTGGCGTGCGCGGCCACGATGACCACGCCGACGATGACGATGCCGTGGATGGAGTTCGCGCCCGACATCAACGGGGTGTGCAGGGTCGCGGGAACCTTGCCGATGACCTCGACGCCGATGAGCAGCGCGAGGATGAACAGGGTGATTGCTACGACGATATCCATGTCTCTTCTCACTTTCCTTCCGCAACCGGGGCTTCGGCGCGGCCGGCGACGACGAGGGCGTTGTCGAGCTCCTCGTTCAGGTCCATCGCCAGCTTGCCGTCGCGCACGAAGTGGGCGAGCACGTCGGCGACGTTGCGCGCCAGCAGGTTGGACGCGGTGTTCGTCACCTCGCTGGCCAGGTACGGGGCGCCGATGATGGTCACGCCGCCCTCGGTCACCTGGGTGCCGACGGTGGAGCCCTCGACGTTGCCGCCCAGCTCGCTGGCGGCGCAGTCGACGATCACGGCCCCGCGCTTGAGGCCGTCCACGCCAGCCTTGGTCAGCAGCATCGGGGGCTTGCGGCCCGGCACCTTGGCGGTGGTGATGATGACGTCGAAGCCGGCGGCCTTCTCATCGACGGCGGCCTGCTGCGCGGCCTGCTCCTCCGGGGTGAGCTGGCGGGCATAACCGCCCTCGCCCTGGCCCTTGGAGAAGTCGAGGCCCAGATCCAGGAACTTGGCGCCCAGCGACTCGACCTCACCCTGGGCGGCCGGACGCACGTCGTACGCGGTGACGACCGCGCCCAGACGGCGGGCGGTGCCGATGGCCTGCAGACCGGCGATGCCGGCGCCGAGGATCAGCACCTTGGCCGGGCGGATGGTGCCGGCGGCGGTGGTCATCATCGGGAAGAACGAACCGTAGGCGTTGGCGGCCACCAGAACGGCCTTGTAGCCCATCACGGAGTTCTGGGAGGTCATCTCGTCCATCGACTGCGCGGAGCTGAGCTGACGCGGCAGCTTCTCGATGCCCACGCCGACCAGACCGGCCTGTTCAAGGGACGCAATGTAATCGGCATCGGTGAAGGAACCGAGCATACCGATGACCCAGGTGCCCGGCTTCAGGCGGGCAATCAACTCGGCGCCCGGGCGGTCGATGAAGCCCAGGGCGTCCGAACGGGAAATCACCTCATCGGCGGACACGACCTCGGCGCCCGCCTTCGTGTAATCCTCATCAACATAGTTGGCGGCGACGCCTGCGCCGCTCTCAATCAGGCAGGAGACACCCGCCTTGCGCAGCCGTGCGACGATATCCGGCGTCAGCGCGACGCGGGACTCGTGGTCCGACGTCTCATTCAGAACGCCGAACACCACGGTGGCTTGTGCTGTTTCAGCCATGTGAGCCCTTCCTCTTTCTTATCAGAAGAAAAGATTCAGTGTATGTTACAGCCTTACAGTCTAACCAAGGAGCCGACCAAACCAACAGCACCGTCCCAATATGCAGATTGCGGCGCATGAACGGTGCAGCGTCGGCGTTCCTACGCTACCGTAAGGTGACGTGTCGCCGATGACCGGTTATCATTCGACAGAGAGAGGCCATACCAGGCTATAAGGAGAATCACGTGTCTGTCATCACATCACTCAAGAACACCGCCACCTCGTTGGCGCAGAAGGCACTGCAGCTCGGCGGCGACTTCGTCCACCCGGTCAGCGACGACTCCGGCGAAGGTCCCGACTATGCCGCCCCCTCCGGTGCCGGGCAGCTGGATGTCACCGGTCTGCCGCATTCGCACACCTGGGGCGAGGACCGTCCGACGACCACGTACATCGATCAGCAGACAGGCCTGCTCACCGCCTACACCGAGGGCATTCCCCCGCTGGATGAGGGCATGACGATCTACGACCTGTACGCGCAGCGCGCCGAACGCATGGGTGATGACCCGCTGTACACATACAAGTCCGGCGACGCCTGGGTGACCAAGACGGCCACCGAGGTGCTGGAGGACATCCGCGTCACCGCCAAGGGCCTGATGCAGCGCGGCCTGCGCAAGGGCGACACCGTGGCGTTCATGTGCCGCACCTCCTATGAGTGGGACGTCATCGACGCGGCGATCATGGCGTGCGGCGGCGTGATGGCCACGATCTACGAGACCGATTCGGCCGAGCAGATCCGCAACATCGTGGACAACTCCGACGCCAGGCTGCTCATCGTGGAAACCGTCGAGATGCGCAACAAGGCCGACGGCACAATCGCGGAATGCCCTTCGCTGGAGAGCATCCTGTGCCTGGAGACCGGCGGCCTGGCCGAGATCCAGGCGTACGCGGACCAGGTCTCCGACGAGGAGCTGGATGCGCGCATCGATTCGGTGAAGAAGACCGATCTGTGCTCGATCGTGTACACCTCCGGTTCCACCGCCGCGCCGAAGGGCGTGGAGATGACCCACGAGCATTACTGCACCACCGCCATGACGCTGCAGTCGTTCATGCCGGCCGTGCTGAACAACAGGAACGGTTCCGTGCTGCTGTTCCTGCCGCAGGCGCATACCTTCGCCCGCGCCGTCAACTACATCGTCGTCGCCAGCAACCTGCACATCTACATCGCGCAGGGCATCGCCACGCTGATCAACGATCTGCAGGAGGCCAAGCCCACCGTCATGATCGTGGTGCCCCGTGTGCTGGAGAAGGTGTACAACGCCGCCTCGCAGAAGGCCGGACACGGCGTCAAGGGCGTGGCGTTCGCCGCCGGCGTGGTCACCGCGCAGAACTACATGAAGGAGATCAGCGCCAACGGCAAGCCCAAGGCCCTGACCGCCGCCCGCCGCGCCACCTTCGACCCGATGATCTACGCGCAGCTGCGCCAGGTGCTCGGCGGCCGCGCCCAGTGGATCGTGGCCGGCGGCGCCCCGCTGGACCCGGAGCTGCTGGCGTTCTTCCGCGGCGCGAACATTCCGGTCTATGAGGGCTACGGTCTGACCGAAACCACCGCTCCCTGCGCGTTCAACCCGATCGGCACGCCGTTCAAGGCCGGTTCGGTCGGCATCCCCTACCCCGGCTTCCATGTGCGCATCAGCGAGGAGGGCGAGATCCAGATCCAGGGCCCCGCCGTGTTCCCGCGTTACCACAAGAACGCCGAGGCCACGGCCGACACGTTCACCGAGGACGGCTGGTTCATGACCGGCGATCTCGGCCGTCTGGACGAGGAGGGCTTCCTCTACATCACCGGCCGCAAGAAGGACCTGATCATCACCGCCGGCGGCAAGAACGTGGCCCCGCGCCCGATCGAGGAGGTCATCCAGCGCTGCGAGTTCGTCTCCCAGGCGTTGGTGCTCGGCGACAAGCGCCCGTTCATCTCCGCGCTGGTCACCTTGGACGAGGAGTCGCTGCGTCCGTGGTTGGAGGCCAAGGGCCTGGACCGCGATATGCCGCTGGAGGAGGCCGCGGAGAACGCCGTGGTCCGCGCCGAGGTGCAGAAGTACGTCGATCAGGCCAACGAGGGCGTGTCCCGCGCCGAATCGGTGCGCAAGTTCATCATCCTGCCCGAGGAGTTCACGCAGGAGAACGGCCTGATGACCGCCTCGATGAAGGTCATCCGCCCGAAGGTCATCAAGCGCTACGCCACGCTGCTCAACACGCAGATGTACACCAAGCGCAAGTAGCCGACCAAGGGAGAACGAACGCACGAATGCCGCCGGAATCCATCCGGCGGCATTCGCATATCAGAATCCGAGGCGCTCGAGCTGCTTGGGGTCGGACTGCCAGCCCTTGGCCACCTTGACATGCAGGTCCAGCTTGGCCTTGCGCCCGACGATGCGGTTGACCGGCGTGCGCAGCTTCTTCTTGACGCGCACCAGGTGCTCGGCACCCTTGCCGATGATGATCGGCTTCTGCGAATCGCGTTCCACGTAGATCGACACGATGACCTCGACCTTGCCGTCATAGGCCTCGCCGGTCTCGTTGTCCTCAGGGTATTCGATCGAATCGACCACCACGGCCAGCGAATGCGGCAGCTCGTCGTCCAGCTCCTCCAGGAACGCGCCGCGCACCAGCTCGGCGATCGTGTCCTCGGGGCGCTCCTCGGTGATCTGATCAGCCGGGTACATCTGCGGTCCCTCCGGCATATTGTCGATCAGCACGTTGCGCACCTCGGCCAGATTGTCATGCTGCAGCGCGCTCACCGGCACGATGTCGGTGAAATCGGCGAACTCGTTGATCTGGATGAGCTTGGCGATCAGCTGCTCACGGTCGAGCTCGTCGATCTTGGTGACGATGGCGATCAGCGGCACCTTCCAGGAGAAGCTCCCGTCGTCCCGCTTGGTGGCGAACTCGGCGCGCAACCGGCTCAGGATGCGCTTGTCGCCCGGGCCGATCTCCTGGTCGGCCGGTAGCAGGAACGCGATGGCGTCCACGTCCGCCAACGATTCGTCCACCACATCGTTCAACCGCTGGCCAAGCAACGTGCGCGGGCGATGGATGCCCGGGGTGTCCACCAGCACGATCTGCGCATGGTCGGTGGTCAGGATGCCGCGGATGGCCTTGCGTGTGGTCTCCGGACGGGAGGAGGCGATGGCCACCTGCGTGCCGATCAACGCGTTGATCAGCGTGGACTTGCCGACGTTCGGGCGGCCGACCACGGCCACGAACCCCGACCTGTACACCGTCTGGTCCTGCGTCTGCTGGGATGCGTCGTTCACTGGTTCACTGCTCCTTGTTCTCTGCTTCGTCCTGTTCGGCCGACGTGTCCGAATCCTCGTCGTTGCTCTGATCGGTATGCGCAGGCTCCACCACGATCGTCGAGACCTTCTTCCGGCGACCGGCCGAATCCACGGCGGTGAGCCGCAGCCCGCGGGTGACCGCCGACGCGCCGACGATCGGCACCTGTCCCAGCAACTTGGTCAGCAGACCGAACACGGTGTCGACATCGTCCTCGTCGATGTCGATCTCGAAGATCTCCTCCAGGTCGGCGATCGGCGTGCGTGCGGGCATGCTCCACTTGCGTTCCCCGATCTGCACCGGTTCGGCATGCTGGGTGCGGTCGTGCTCGTCCTCCAGCTCCCCGACGATCTGCTCGATGGTGTCCTCGATCGTCACCAAGCCGGCGATGCCGCCGTACTCATCCACCACGATCGCCGCATGCTGGCGCAACCGCTGCATCTGGTGGAACAGGTCGTCCACCGGCTTGGACTCCGGCACCAGCAGGGGGTCGCGCACGATCGAATCGACGGTGCGTTCGCCGGCCGCCGGGTTGAACGCCGTGGCACGCACGGCGTCCTTGAGGTAGGCCACGCCGATCAGGTCGTCGACGTCCTCGCCGATCACCGGCACGCGGGAGAATCCGGAGCGGGAGCACAGCTTCAGCATCGAGACCAGCGTCTGCTCCTTGCCGATGCAGATCATGTCGGTGCGCGGCACCATGATCTCGCGAGTCAGCGTGTCCGAGAGCTTGAGCACGTTGCGCAGCATCTCCGAGGTCTCGGGATCGAAGTCGTTGGCCTCGACCAGCCGGTCGATCATGGCCTTGCCCTGCTCCATCTGCAGCTTTTCGAGCTCCTCGTCGTCGGAGAGCTCCGACTCGCGCCTGCGCTTCTGGCCGTTCTGGCCGCCCACGCGGGCGAACGGCGTTAGGGCGGAGGCCACCGTGATCACGCCCGCATGCTTGATCATGATGTCCACCGGCTTCAGTGCCCCCACGGCACGGGGACGCACCAGCACCGACACCACGGCCACGATCAGCGCGAACAGCACGCCGCACACCAGCTCCAGCCACAGCGGCGCCCCGCACAGCGACGCGATGCACATCACCAGCACGCCGTCCAGCACATTGCAGGAGATGCGGAAGAACATGCACGATCCGGAGGTGGCGTACCGGTCGGCGATCAGCTTCTGCACCTTATGGATGCGCTCGATGCGCTTCATGCGGGTGAACTGGCTCATCTCCTGATCGGTCTGCGTCTCCAGGATCAGGTTGTTCAGACTGGCCCTGGTGACGCGGGAGACCGCGCCTTCGGCGGAGGCCATCGTCAACGACAGCCAGATCAGCAGCGCGGCGGCCACGGCGAGCACCGCGATCACCACGATCAGCGAGGGGTCATCGAATATCATGCCTCATCCTTACCGTTGTTCCGGCCCGCGCGTCAGCCGGCGGCGTTCATCGTACTGCGCCAGCGCATCGGGGGTGCCGGCGGGCAGTGTGGCCGGTTCCCCGATGCCGTGGTGCAGCGCGAAGAACGTGAGCAGCAGCTGGCGTTGCAGGCCGAACATCTGCCGTTCCTGATCCGGGGTCACGTGGTCGTAGCCGAGCAGGTGCAGCGTGCCGTGGATCGTCAGCAGCAGCATCTCCTCCAACGCGCTGTGCCCGGCGGCCGCGGCCTGCTGGGCGGCCACCCACGGGCAGATCACGATGTCGCCGAGGATGCCCTCGACCAGCGTGCGGCCGTCGCCGGGGCGCAGCTCGTCCATCGGGAAGCTCATCACATCGGTGGGGCCCTCCAGGTTCATCCACCGTTCATGCAGTGTGGCGATCGGTTCGGGGTCCACGAACATGATCGTCAGATCGGACTGCGCGCTGACCCTCATCTGGTCCAGCACCCACACCCCGAGGTCGGAGAAGACCTTCGGATCGATGACCCACTGCGTCTCGTTGATCACCTCAACGCTCATCATTGCCCTTTCGCTGCCGTGTCCCACGCCCGATGGCGTAGGCGTGCCGATCGTACGCCTCCACGATCCGCCCGACCAACGCGTGCCGCACCACGTCGGCCGCATCCAGATGGACGAACGCGATGTCGTCGATGCCGCCGAGGATCCGCTCGATGGAGGCCAGTCCGGAGTTCGGTACGGTCAGGTCGATCTGGGTGACGTCGCCGGTGATCACCATCGTGGTGTTGAACCCCAGTCGGGTCAGGAACATCTTCATCTGCTGCTCGGTGGTGTTCTGCGCCTCGTCGAGGATGACGAACGCGTCGTTGAGCGTGCGGCCGCGCATATACGCCAGCGGCGCCACCTCGATGGTGCCGTCATCCATGTAATGACGCAGCTGGTCGGGGCCGAGCATGTCGGAGAGGGCGTCGTAGAGCGGCCGCAGGTACGGGTCCACCTTCTCGTTGAGCGTGCCGGGCAGGAAGCCGAGGTTCTCCCCCGCCTCCACGGCCGGACGGGTCAGGATGATGCGGCGCACCTTGCGGTCCTGGAATGCGCGCACGGCCTTGGCCACGGCCAGATACGTCTTGCCGCTGCCGGCCGGACCGATGGCGAAGGTGACGGTATGCGATTCGATGGCGTTGACATAGGCCACCTGTCCCGCGGTTTTGGGCCGGACCGGCGCCCCGTTCGCGAACGTGATGACGCCGGGGACGTGCGGCTTGTGGTGCTGCGAGACCTCGTCGCGGCGCGTGGGGGTCTCGGGAAGGGCGCGGCGCAACGTCTCCGTCACCACGCCATGCCCCGGATGCGTCCGGCGTACACGGTTCGACAGGATGTCCTGATCGAGCATGCGACGTACGGTATCGGCGTCCATCGGCGCGGTGTACGCGGCCTGGATGATGGTGCTGACGACCTCCTCGGCGCGCGCCGCCTGCGATTCGGTCTGCTTCGACCTGGACATGATGGCGATGCGGTTGCCCCGCACGATGATCGTCAGGTCCGGAAACGCCCGTTCCACCTCCCTGAGGACCTCATCGACCGGTCCGAGGACCGCGACGGGGTCAAGCTGCGTCGGGATGGTGATGGTTCGTGTCGTGGTGGCCACGGATTCCCTTCTCGTGAGTAGGTGCAGTATCGGTTGGATTGCGCGACGGACCGCTACTCGTCCAGCGTCTCACCGGTCAGGACGTGGGCATGGACGTGGAACACGCTCTGCCCGGCGTCGCGCCCGGTGTTGAAGATCAGGCGGTACGCCCCGTGGAAGGCGTCATCGGCGAGCGACTGGGCGACCTGGACCATATGCGCGAGCTGCGCGGCATCGGCGCCGGCCAGCTCGGCGACGTTCGCGTAATGGTGCTTGGGTACGACGAGCACATGGACCGCCGCCTTGGGGCTGATGTCCTTGAAGGCATAGGTCGTCTCGTCCTCATAGATCTTCTCGCTGGGAATCTCGCCGGCGATGATCTTGCAGAACAGGCAATCGGGCTCGCTCATCATGATCCTCCTGGTTGAACTACTGCCGCATCCCATGCTATTGCGCCGCACGGATATTCCCCGCTAGGCGTAGCGTCCCACCGCGCGGGACAGCAGCGCTAGGGCCACGGGCCCGGCCGCGGACGCGCGCAGGATGTTCGTTCCCAATACGCAGCATTCCGCTCCGGCGCCGACGAACGCGTCGACCTCGGCCTCGCTGATGCCGCCTTCGGGACCCACGACCACGGTGATCGCACGCGTCCTGCCGTCGACCAGGCAGCGATCCGACAACGCGGCGATCGACTCCTCGATATCATGCCAGCTGCGCGTGGCATCCTGATGCAGCACGATCACCAGCTCGCCGTGCACGCACGCCCTCCGGCAGATGGCCACGATCCCCTTGCTGGAGACGCAGTCGCCCAGCTCCGGGGTCCAGCAGCGCCGCGACTGCTCGGTGGCGGCCTCCAGCACCTGACGCCACTTGCGGTCGGTCCTCCCCGCCTTCCACTTGGCGATCGAGCGATCAGCCTGCCAGGGGATCACCGTATCCACGCCGATCTGCGTGGCCATGTCGATGGCCTGCTCGTCATGGCCGTTCTTGGCCAGCGCCTGGATCAGGTTCAGCCGCACGACCGGCTGCGGCTCACGGCCGAACTCCACGACCTCGGCGGTCCCCCGCTCCGGATCGACCATGGTGGCCCGCAGCCGCAGACCCTTGCCGTCCGACAGCGTGAGCGCGTCCCCGGACTGCAAACGCATCGCCTGCACGGCATGCCTGCGGATATGAGGCGGCAGCGTCAGGGTCCACCCGGCGTGGATCTCGTCGCTGTTCACCGGAACGTCGTCATGATCCGGATCGAGAAGAAACAGAGGTTCGGTCATGGACACTAGGCTACACATCGCCCCCAGCTGCGACACACCGTGTTTGCATTTGCCACGCGGAATGGTATAGTTCTTACTCGTTGCCGAACGGCACCTGTCCGGGTGGCGGAATGGTAGACGCGCTAGCTTGAGGTGCTAGTGCCTATTTATACAGGCGTGCGGGTTCAAGTCCCGCTCCGGACACAGACGAAAACCCCTTGGCTTCCAAGGGGTTTTGTTGTATCAGGCGAAAGGCGGCGGCATGCGCTTCATCCCACTTGAGTCGGTTGACGACGAACGTGTCGAGGCCTATACGAATCTCACCGAGATCCAGCTGCGCAACCGTCTGGAGCCATCCAAGGGGCTGTTCATCGCTGAATCGCCGAAGGTCATCGACCGGGCGCTGGCCGCCGGCAGGGAACCGATCTCGCTGCTGGTCGAGGAGCCGTGGATCGACGGCATGGCGGAGACCTTCCGGTTCGTTGACGGGCATTGGGGCCCCGATGTGCCCGTGTATGTGGCGTCGCCCGAACAGCTGAAGCGGCTGACCGGATACCGTCTGCACCGCGGCGCGCTGGCGGCCATGCGCCGGTGGCCGCTGCCCGGCGTCGAGGAGGTGTGCAGGAACGCACACCGCATCGCCGTGATGGAGAACATCGTGGACCACACCAATGTCGGCGCGCTGATGCGCTCGGCCGCGGCGTTGGGCGTCGACGCCGTGCTGGTGACCCCGTCGTGCGGCGACCCGCTGTACCGGCGCGCGGCGCGCGTGTCCATGGGCACGGTGTTCCAGATCCCGTGGACCCGCATCGGCGGCGACGATACGCACTACTGGCCCGTCGAGGGACTCGCCGAGCTGAACCGACTGGGATTCACGACCGCGGCGATGGCGTTGGAGGACGATTCGATCTCGCTGGACGAACTGGTACGCCGGCTGGACAACGGCGCCGACGCCCCCGACCACATCGAAAAGCTCGCCCTGATCTTCGGCACCGAAGGCGATGGTCTGAGCCACCGCACGATCGCCCACGCCGATCTGACCGTCAGGATTCCGATGAGCCACGGCGTGGACAGCCTCAATGTGGCGGCCTCCAGCGCCGTCGCCTTCTATTCGACTCGTGTTCACTGAAAAGTCGATGACATGCGGGGCGTCCTGTCTTGCGAAACGAAAAAAATATGTAATTATTGACACTGTAGGTGGTCTGCAAGGAAGCGGGCCAACAGCAATGCAGTACGGTGTCGTAAGACGCTCTAAGAGAGGAGTGATCGGATGTCGAAATCCAATCCGAAGATTCTGTCCATCGTGCTAGCGGGCGGTGAAGGCACCCGATTGATGCCGTTGACCAGGGATCGCGCCAAGCCGGCGGTGCCGTTCGGCGGCGTATTCCGTCTGATCGACTTCCCGTTGAGCAACCTCGTCAACTCCGGGTACCAGCAGGTCATCGTGCTCACCCAGTACAAGTCGCACTCGCTGGACCGCCATATCTCGCTGACGTGGCGCTTCTCGCCGCTGCTGGGCAACTACGTGTCCCCGGTCCCGGCGCAGCAGCGTCTGGGCAAGCACTGGTACCTCGGCTCCGCGGACGCGATCTACCAGACCATCAACATCATCGAGGACGTCCAGCCGGATATCGTGGTCATCGTCGGTGCCGACCATGTGTACCGCATGGACTTCAGCCAGATGGTGCAGCAGCATATCGAGTCCGGCGCCGAGTTCACGGTGGCCGGCATCCGCCAGCCGATCAGCCAGTCGAACCAGTTCGGCGTGATCGAGGTCGATCCCGACCATCCGAACATGATCAAGAGCTTCCAGGAGAAGCCGGAGACCACCACCGGCCTGCCGGACGATCCGAATTCGTTCCTGGCCTCGATGGGCAACTACGTGGCCAACACCGACGCCCTGTTCGCCGCGCTGGCGCAGGACGAGAAGGCCGAGAACACGAAGCACGACATGGGCGGCGACATCGCCCCGTACTTCGCCAACCGCAACGAGGCCGGCGTCTACGACTTCAACACCAACGAGATCCCCGGCTCCACCTCCACCGATCACGCCTACTGGCGCGACGTGGGTACGCTCAAGCAGTTCTACGATGCGCATATGGACCTGATCTCCTATGTGCCCGAGTTCAACCTGTACAACTCGGAGTGGCCGATCTACACGATGTCCGGCAACCTGCCGCCGGCCAAGTTCGTGCATGCCGGCCGCGACCGTCTGGGCCACGCCACCGATTCGATCATCTCCCCCGGCGTCATCGTCTCCGGCGGCGAGGTGCATCACTCGGTGCTCTCCCCGAACGTGCGCATCCACTCCTGGTCGCAGGTCGTGGACTCGATCCTGTTCGACGGCGTGGTCGTCAACCGCCGCGCCCGCGTGTACAAGGCCATCCTCGACAAGAACGTCGTGCTCACCGAGAACTCCACGGTCGGCATAGACACCGAGCATGATCTTGCCCGCGGCTTCACGGTGACGCCGGACGGCATCACCGTCGTGCCGAAGAACACGATCGTCGACGACTGATTCGGCGTAACGGCACAGAACGCACAAGAGGGGCCATCCTGACGGATGGCCCCTCTTGGTATGAGTCCGTATTCCCTCCCCGGTCGGCTTCGCCGCCAGCCCTTCATCACAGGAGGAGGAACGAATCTTTCGGAGGAGGCAGTGTGGGGATGAGTCAGTACTTCGGCATGGCGTCGAAGTTGAAGCCCAATGCGGCGAGCTGGTCGCGTCCCTCCGGCGTGATCATGTCCATGGTCCACCGCGGCTGCCAGGTCCAGTCGATGCGGAACTCCTCCACCAGTCCGGCCAGCGTGGCCGCGCACTCGTCCTCGATCAGGTCGGTCAGCGGGCAGGCCGGCGTGGTCAGCGTCATCGTGATGATGGCACGCCCCAACGCATCGATCTCGATGCCGTACACGAGACCCAGGTCGATCACGTCGATGCCGAGTTCGGGGTCGATGACCTGGTGCAGCGCCTCGCGCACGTCGGCCGCGGTCGCCCGCCCGATCTCGTCGACATAGGTCAGCGGGATGCCGCCGTCGGCGGTCTCCTTGTCCTCATGCTTCCCGCATTGGCAGGAGTGCTCCGCAGCCGGCGCGGCATCGGCGTCCTGCTGCGGGCGGCCGTTGGGGAATCCCTTGGCTAGCGCGGGGTTCGCCATCACGCGGCGCGCCGCCTGCTCATCGCCCAACGCCTTCTGCACGGAATCGAGGACCGTATTGCGTGGCTCGGGCACCAGATTGTCGTTCATTCGCACTCCCATTTCATCATTAGTCGCGACCATTGTACGTGGCTTGAATCGCCGCTACAAGACCCCGCATCGTATATTTCGCCGGCAGCAGCATGTCTGACCGTATGGGCAACACCCCGTTAGCGTCATACTTCGAGGCTTGTCCATACGCAACGTCACTGCATGCGTGCCAGCGCCTCGGCCACGGAAGCCTTCATGCCCTCCCAGCCGAGCAGCGCGCATTTGATCCGCATCGGGTATTTCGAAACGCCTTGGAACACCACGGCGTCGCCCAGATCCTCCTCGGCGGATTCATCGGATAATCCGGCGCCGCGCGAATCCATCAGCTGATGGAACAGACCGGCCAGCCGCATCGCCTCGTCCACGGTCTTGCCCTCAACCAGGTCAACCATAATCGACAGGCTGGCCTGTGAGATCGAACAGCCGTGGCCGTCCCATACAAGGCGTTCGATGGTATGCGGGCGACCATCGCCGCCATCCGACACCTCGGCGTGAATCGTCGCCTCATCACCACAGGTGGGGTTGAACTGGTGAGATTCCCCGGCGGCACAATACTCATGGCTGGCACGGACGATGCTCTCCCCCGCCTGCGCGGACTGTTCGCTCGCCAGATCCGGCGCGAACCGCTCGCGGCCGTGCGGGTTGCGGGACGCCTCCAGGATCACCTCCTGGTACATCTGTTCCAGATCGTCGCCGCTCATGCCGAAATCCATCTTCACGCTCCTTACCGGACGAACACCGTTCATCCTATCGTTCACACCGCAATCATCGTATCCGCAGACAGGCATGATGTCGATACCACGGCAGGTGCGAGGTTATATGGTCATCCGGTCACACCCGGAAGAACGCCCTGACCTTGGACACCGCCTCCACCAACGCCTGTGCGTCCGCCACGGAATTGTACACGCCGCTGGAGGCGCGGTTCGAGGCGTAGACGCCGAAATGCCGGTGCACCGGCTGCGCGCAGTGGTGTCCGACCCGGATGGCGATGCCCTGCGCGTCGATGAACTGGCCGACGTCATGCGGGTGCACGCCGTCGACGTCGAACGCCACCGTGCCGATCCGGTCCCTGTTCTCGCACGGCCCCAGGATGCGCACGCCGTCGACGTCGCCGAGTTTGAGCAGTTCGACGGCCACCTCATGCTCGTGCGTGGCGATGGCGTCCATACCGATCGCCATCATCCACTCCGCGGCCGCGCCGGCGGCCACCACCTGCGCGACCGGCTGGGTGCCGGCCTCGAATTTGGCGGGCGGCGCCATGTACTGCGCCGGACGGTCCATCCAGGCCAGTTCGACCATCGAACCGCCGAAATTCGCCGGGGGCAGCGCCTCCAGCAGTTCGCGGCGGCCGTACAGGAAGCCGACCCCGGTCGGGCCGTACATCTTATGCGCGCTCCAGACGGCGAAGTCCACGTCCAAGGCGTGAACGTCCACCTTGAGATGGGGCACGGACTGGCAGGCGTCGAGCACCACCAGCGCGCCCACGGCATGGGCGCGGCGGACGATCGGGGCCAGATCGGTGATCGCGCCGGTCACATTCGCCACATGGGTGACCGCCACCACGCGGGTGCGCTCGGTGATCACCTCATCGGCCATGTCGGACCGGATGCGGCCCTCCTCGTCCAGATCCAGCCACTTGAGCGTGGCCCCGGTACGCGCGGCCAGTTCCTGGAACGGCAGCAGCACCGAATGGTGCTCGGCCTTGGAGACCACGATCTCGTCGCCCGGATGCAGGGCGAAGCGTGCGGCCGCCGAACCGCCGCGTCCCAGCGAGGCGTTGCCGAAGGCGGTTGCTAGCAGATTCAACCCGGCGGTGGCGCCGCCGGTGACGACGATCTCCTCGCCGCCCTCATCCGCGCAGGCACCGACCAGACGCGCCATCGAGGCGCGGGCCCGCTCGAACGCCACCGTGCTACGCGCCGCCAATTCATGCGCGCCACGATGCACGGCGGCATTGTCATGACGGTAGAAATCGGCTTCCGCATCGATGACGCAGCGGGGTTTCTGCGCGGTGGCCGCCGAATCCAGATACACGAGCGGATGTCCGTGAACGCTCTGGTCCAGAATCGGAAACTCCGCCCGAATCGCATCGAAATCAACCATGCCCTTGCCTTCCATCATTCAATCCGCCGATGCATCATCCGTGTTCGCATTCCGGTGGTGCAGGCCGCCGCATACTGCGAATCCGCACCACCGCGGCGCCTACGCCAGCGCGGATTCGCTGTCCGCGCCCTCCGGCAGGAACTGGTCGTAGCCGTTCTCCTCCAGCTCGTCGGCCAGCTCCGGACCGCCGGTCTTGACGAAGTGTCCGTCGGCGAACACGTGCACGATGTCCGGCTTGATGTACTTGAGGATGCGCGTGTAGTGGGTGACCATCAGGATGCCCAGGCCGGTGTTCTCCTTGGCGCGGTTCACGCCTTCGGACACGATGCGCAGCGCGTCCACGTCCAGGCCGGAATCGGTTTCATCCAGCACCGCAAACTTCGGCTTGAGCAGTTCCAGCTGCAGCACCTCGGCGCGCTTCTTCTCGCCGCCGGAGAAGCCTTCGTTCACGGAACGGGTGGCGAACTTCGGATCCATCTTGAGCCGCTTCATGGCCTCGGTCAGTTCCTTGGTCCACGTGCGGATGGCCGGCGCCTGGCCGTCGATCTCGGTTTTGGCGGTGCGCAGGAAATTGGTCATCGAGACGCCCGGCACCTCCACCGGGTACTGCATGGCCAGGAACAGGCCGGCCTTGGCTCGCTCGTCCGGCGTCATCGTCAGCAGGTCCTCGCCGTCCAGCAGCACCTGGCCGGATTCCACCTCGTACTTGGGGTGGCCGGCCAGCGTGTACGCAAGCGTGGACTTGCCGGAGCCGTTCGGACCCATGATGGCGTGGGTCTCCCCCGAGTTGACGGTCAGGTTCACGCCTTTGAGGATCTGCTTGCGGCCGTCCTTGGTTTCGACCGAGGCGTACAGGTCCTTGATTTCCAACGTCGACATCTTACTTCTCCTCCCAAACGGTTGTCATGGCTTCGCTTTCGCCGCGGGCAAGCCGGCGGTCGATGATGCTCATCAGATGGTCGCCGATCTGCGGGATGCCGATCTCCTCGACCAGCTCGCCGAAGAACCCGCGCACCACCAGCTTGCGGGCCTCCGTCTCCGGAATGCCGCGCGACTGCAGATAGAACAGCTCCTCGTCGTCGAACCGGCCGACCGAGCTGGCGTGTCCGGCGCCGATGATGTTGCCGTTCTCGATCTCCAGGTTCGGTTCCGAATCGGCGATCGCGCCCGGCGTCAGCACCAGGTTGCGGTTGAGCTCGTAGGAATCGGTGCCCGGCGCGGTCGGTTGGATCAGCGCGTTGCCGACCCATGTGGAGTGCGCCCCCTGCCCGTCGAGCGCGCCCTTGTACACGACGCGCGACTTGCAATCCGGATGGTTGTGCACCACCATCGTGCGGTGCTCGATGTGCTCGCCCGGATCGGCGAAGTAGATGCCGAGCATGTTGAGGTCGCCCTGCGGGCCGCCGAAGTCCTGGTCCATACGGATACGGACCACATCGCCGCCGAGCGTGACCATCGAGTGACGCAGGCTGGCGTTCTCGCCCACATGGATGCGGTGGCCGCCGACATGCTTGGAGCCCTTCTCCCACTCCTGGATGAAGGTGGTGGACAGGTTGGAATCCCGGCCGGTGACGATTTCCACGCCCTCCGCGAGACGTGCCGTGCCGTGGTGTTCGACGACGACGTCGGCATGGGTGCCGGCGTCGGCCACGATGACCAGGTGCAGCGCGTCGAGATCCATCCCGCCGCCGGTCACGCTGATGCGTACCGGCTGGTCGACATCGCCGTGCAGGGTCACGACGGTCGCGGTCTTCACGACGTTCCATTCGACCGCGGAGATGCGGTCGCTCGGCTTGGACACGGTGCCGCTCGGCGCGACGGTCCTGTCCACGACCTCGACGCCGACCTGCGCGGGGTCCAACGGCGAACCGTCGATGCCGGTCACCTCGACCGTGGTCAGGCCGCTCGGCTCGAACACATCGAGGAATTCGGCGACGCGGTCCAGCGGCGTGTACCGCCACTCCTCCTGACGGGAGGTCGGCATCGCGAACGCGTCAAGGTCGAAGCTGCGCGGCGCACGGTCCGCGCTCGACGGCATGGCCGCCGGCACCGCGTACGGGTCGTTCGGATCCGCCACGGGAATGGTGATTTCGGTTTTCTCTGCCATCGGACTCAGCCCACCGATCCTTCCATCTGCAGTTCCACCAAACGGTTCAGTTCCAGCGCGTACTCCATCGGTAGCTCACGGCTGATCGGCTCGACGAAGCCGCGTACGATCATGCCCATCGCCTCGTCCTCGTTCAGACCGCGGCTCATCAGATAGAACAGCTGGTCCTCGGAGACCTTAGAGACGGTGGCCTCATGCGCCATCGACACGTCGTCCTCGCGCACGTCCACATGCGGATAGGTGTCGGAGCGCGAGTAGTCGTCGACCAGCAGCGCGTCGCAGACCGTGGAGTTCGAGGAGCCTTCGGCGCCTTTGACGATCTTGACCAGGCCGCGGTAGGCGGACCGGCCGCCGCCGCGCGAGATGGACTTGGCCACGATCGTGGAGCTGGTGTGCGGGGCCAGGTGGATCATCTTGGCGCCCGTATCCTGGTACTGCCCCTTGCCGGCGAAGCCCAGCGACATGGTTTCGGCCTTGGCGTACGGTTCGGCTAGGATACAGGCCGGGTACTTCATCGTGGCCTTGGAGCCGATGTTGCCGTCCACCCATTCCATCGTGCCGCCCTCGCGCACGTAGGCGCGCTGGGTGACCAGGTTGTACACGTTGTTCGACCAGTTCTGCACGGTGGTGTAGCGCACGCGGGCGTGCTTCTCCACGATGATCTCCACGATGGCGGCGTGCAGCGAATCGGTCGAGTAGATCGGCGCGGTGCAGCCCTCCACGTAATGCACGTAGGATCCCTCGTCGGCGATGATCAGCGTGCGCTCGAACTGGCCCATATTCGGGGTGTTGATGCGGAAGTAGGCCTGCAGCGGGATGTCCACATGCACGCCCTTGGGCACGTAGATGAACGAGCCGCCCGACCACGCGGCCGTGTTCAGCGCGCCGAACTTGTTATCGTCCGGCGGTACGACCGTGCCGAAGTATTTGCGCACCAGATCCGGGTATTCGCGCACCGCGGTGTCGGTGTCCACGAAGATCACGCCCTGGTCCTTCAGCTCCTGCTGGATGGAGTTGTAGATGACCTCGGACTCGTACTGGGCGGCCACGCCGGAGACCAGACGCTTCTTCTCCGCCTCGGGGATGCCCAGACGGTCATAGGTGTTCCGGATGTCGTCCGGCAGATCCTCCCAGGTGGCGGCCTGCTTGTCGATCGGCTTGACGTAGTACTTGAAGTCGTCGGCGTTGAAGCCGCTCAGGTCCACGCCCCAATCCGGCATTGGTTTGTCCAGGAACGCCTGATAGCCCTTGAGACGGATGTCGAGCATCCACTCGGGTTCGCCCTTGTCGGCGGAGATGGCGCGCACCACGTTCTCGTCGATGCCCTTCTTCGCCGCCTCGCCGGCCGCATCCGAATCATGCCAGCCGTACTCGTATTCGCCGAACTGGCTGATGATCTCGTCATCCTGCCTGATCTTGTCCTCGTTGACGCGGGACCGGCCGGCCACGTACTGGCTCATCTCCACGTCAGCCGCGGCGCCGCCCGTCTGCCCGGGCGACTGTGGCGTCATCTCGTCCGTCACTGCGCGCTGCCTCCTTCATACGAATTGCTTCCATCCGCAACACTAATGGAATCAGCGGGAAAACACTAGTATCCGCCCGAAAAATCATCCCCGAGCGGATGTGAGGAAGCTCACGGGGGTGCCGAACGGAGTTGCGAGCGACCCCTCGCGGACTGCCGGTCTACCAGTATTGAATCACCGGACTCGATGCGGCACGTCGCGGGATATCATGGAACCAGTCGATATCGGAGGGAGGTATCGAGTGATGAGGGGTGAGCACGGTGATGAATCCGGACGCGCTGCTGCCAATGTCGTTCATGCCGCTGAGTGTCTGCATGTTGGGATCGTTGACGATGACGCTCTGACGCTTGCGGCGTTGCGTTCCGTGGTCAACGGGATGGCGCCGCGGCACGGCACCGTTGTGATCTGGACATCGAGATCCGGCGACGAGGCCGTTGATCTGTGCGTTGATCGGCGGAGCAGACCCGATGTCGTATTGGTGGACATGAATATGGATGGAGTCGACGGCGGCATGGTATGCCAGCGGATCCGTCATTTCTCCGACCGCATCGTCATCTACGGTATGACGGCGCATTCGCTGCGCCGATATGAGCATGTGACTCGTCGGTTCGGTGCGCAGGCGCTGTTGGATAAGGCCGATGTGCAGGGCCTGCAGCGTTGCCTTGCCGACTGTGCGGCAGGACGGACATACATTCAGCAGGGGTTCTCCTCGCCTGGGCAGGCGTACCGCTTGTTGACTGTTCCCGGCGCGGTGAATGCGACTTCCCTGGAATTATCGCCGCGTGAGACGGAGGTGCTGGATTGGACGATAGAGGGATTGACGGCCAGGGAGGTCGCCGCCCGCATGGCGTTGAGCGAAGCCACCGTCAAAACGCATCTACGCCACGCCATACGCAAGCTCGGAGTCGGCAACAAGCTCCAGCTCATCCGTGTCTGGACGCAGTTCAGGAGCGCATGATGAGCATGTCGAACGCCACCGGACCAGCTCCGTTTCACATCTTCCCGGCATTCCGTGGTTGCAAGCGTCCATATGCGTTGGCAATCATCATCTTCGTCGTGATGCTGACGATGCTCGAATACGCTGCGGGATCCGATCAATCGATGGCCAATCTGATGTTCGCCTGTGTACTGGCAAGCATGAGCATCGGCATGTATTGGCTGCCCGCATGCTGCGGCATCGGCATCACCGCGTTATCTGTTGCCACAACATTGTATCCGGGAATGCCGTTTTCTCCACAACTTTGGAGTCTGTGGCTTGTTTTCGGCATGCTGGCGCACCAGCGCAGATATGTGTTGGTTTCCATGCTTTTCATCGCCGAGATAGCGGCATACCTTGCCGCCTTGGTATTCCATGTACCGACTTGGGCACCCTCCGGCATCGTCACTCTGCTGGGTACATTCGTCATCGCCGCCATAGCCGGGTACGGCATGTCAGCCCTCCAACAGTTCCAGCGCATCCAAGAAGAGCTACGGCAACGGCAATCCCTGCAGGAGCGGTATCACCGGTCGCAACGGGATCTGCTGTTGGCCAGTCGCATACATGATTCCACGGCGCGTGGCCTGACGCTGATATCACTGATGGCTGATGACTCTATGCCTGCCACGGCGACCGGGGAAAACCGCCATGCATGTTTGCGCGATATCAAATCCGTCGCGGCGGACACGCTTGCGGAGACCCGAACCGTCATCGACATCCTGTGCGGATCAGACGATTCTGCCGCATATGCCAATCGAGACCACGACAACGTGATGTTCGTTGACGCCCTCCGGCAGCAGCTGGACGGCTACGACCACATACTTGCGACCTTGGGGTTTCTCGGAACCAGTGTCGTGCACACGGAAAAACAGGGAACGAACCATCGTCCTGATTCCGCCGTCGCGGAGGAACTGCGTGACCTCATCGACCAGCTCTATACCAATATCGTCACGCACGCGAGACAGGGCAATGACAGTTATGTCATACGTATAGTAGTCGGGCGTAGCCGCATCAATCTTACCGAATCCAACACATGCGATATGGCACGCTCGTCAGACCGGCATATATCGCACGGTCTGTCCCTTCATGAACGCCGAATCCGCGCGTTGGGAGGAACAATGACGTACGCCATCGAAGAGGACGTGTGGACGTTACGCGCGCAGATACCGCTATTTCACGCGTAGTATTCGCTGCCGCACATCCACTCAAGCCATGGAGGACAATCGCGGAGCCGCTCTTCTTCCGTGGACGTGGACTGTAATTGGGCATACCTTGGAACAAGCGCATCGCAAGATGGTATCGGAGCGGCCGACAAAACACTTGACATGATGATTGCAACAATTACATCCATTATCGTATTCCTTTACCAAAGCGTTGCACGGACAAAAAGCATCACAAGTCTCCACCCCCATCACCTTTTAGATGATGGCGCACCGCTGTCTCTTATATTGACGTTGTCCATAAGACACGAAGCACATCCCCATAGATCACGGATTGAATATCATGAACACGTTTACGCTTAAAATCGCCGCGTGTCTGCTCATGGTCATCGACCATACCGCACTGTTCTTTCCGCATGCCATTGAGCTGCCGATGCACTGGATTGGGCGACTCGCCGCGCCGTTGTTCACTTTTCTGTGTGTGCAGGCCTGTGAGCACACCCACAGTATCTTCCGCTACATCATGCGGCTGTATACCGCCAGCGTCGGCATGGCCTTCATGGAATTGATCCTTAATCGCACCGGCAACGCGTTTACGCCCCTATTCCACGTCGCACTGATCATCGGCATCCTCTCATTGCGCAAACCACCGCACCGAGTTGCAGGCCTTGCAGCCTATTGCCTGTGGCAGGTTACCCTATACCTGCTGTTCACCGCGGCCGAACCATCCATCAGCGAATTGGACATCCTGCCTCGGCTCCTCGTCGAGATTGTGGCGCCCACCGCGCTTGGCATGGGTATCTCCATCGATGGCGGCTATGCATATGTGATGCTCGGTCTGATCATGTGGGTTTGCCGGAAGTCACGGTATCGGTTGGCCATATGGTTCACGGTGTTCTGCGGTGCGATATTCATACTGTTCAACTATGCACCGCTCACGAACAGCATCCTGCCGGGACTCGCACAGGAGTATCTCGGTCTTCCGGTGAGCATCCACTGGATGCCGTTCACCTACAACTACCAATGGATGATGATCGGGGCACTCCCGTTTATGCTGCTGTACAACGGGCAACGCGGCCGGCCCGTCAAGTGGCTGTTCTACTGGTTCTACCCGGTACACCTCACCGTCATCACGATACTCATGCATCTGCTCGGCGCGCAATTCTACGGCGCATGACGTCGGGACCGAAGTTGCACGGTTGCATATATATGCGGGGCGGGAAGCAATGAGTTGCTTCCCGCCCCGCATCCGCTTGATGGTGGGATAATCCCTCAGCGTTCGGACTGGTGAACCAGCGCTGCCCTGACCAGCCCCGCGAACAACGGATGCGGCTTGGTCGGGCGGCTCTTGAACTCAGGGTGGGCCTGCGTGGCCACATAGAACGGATGCACCTCGCGCGGCAGCTCCACGAACTCGGTGAGCTCGCCGTCCGGGCTCTGGCCGGAGATCACCAGACCGGCCTCGCGCAGACGGTCCTTGTAGGCCACGTTCACCTCGTAGCGGTGGCGGTGCCGTTCGGTGACATGCGTGGTGCCGTACAGCTCCGCGACCAGCGACCCCTCCAGCAGCTCGGCCGGGTAGGACCCCAGACGCATCGTATGGCCCATATCGCCCTTGCCGGCCACGATATCCTTCTGCTCCTCCATCGTGGCGATGACCGGATTCGCGCACTCCGGGTCGAATTCGGTGGATCCGGCGTCCTCGATGCCGAGCACGTCGCGGGCGTATTCGATGACCATCGACTGCAATCCCAGACACAGGCCGAGCGCCGGCAGACCGTTCTCGCGTGCGAACCGCAGCGCACCGATCTTGCCCTCGATGCCGCGGATGCCGAATCCACCCGGCACCACAATGCCATCGACCTGATCGAGCGCGGCCGCCGCGCCCTCCGGGGTCGCGCACTTGTCGGCCGCCACCCACTTGACGTTGACCTTGGCCCAGTTGGCGAAACCGCCGGCCTTGATCGCCTCGGTGACGGACAGGTACGCGTCCGGCAGGTCGATGTACTTGCCCACGATCGCGATGTTCACCTCATGCTTCGGATGGTGCACACGCTCCAACAGGTCGGCCCACTCGTCCCAATCCACGTCGTGGAACGGCAGACCCAGCTCACGCACCACGTAGGCGTCGAGCCCCTCGTCGAACAGGATCTTCGGCACGTCGTAAATACTCGGCGCGTCCACGCAGTTGACCACGCCCTCCGAATCCACGTCGCACATCAGCGAGATCTTGTCCTTGATGGACTGGTTGAGCGGACGGTCCGAACGCAGCACCAGCGCATCCGGGGAGATGCCCAACTGACGCAGCATCATCACCGAATGCTGGGTGGGCTTGGTCTTCAACTCGTGCGCGGCGGAGATGTACGGCACGAGGGAGACGTGCACGAACATGCAGTTGTCCGGCCCCAGGTCGCGGCGCACCTCGCGCGCCGCCTCCAGGAACGGCTGGGATTCGATGTCGCCGACGGTGCCGCCGATCTCGGTAATGATCACGTCCACGTCGTCGGAGGCCTGGGCGCGCATGCGGGACTTGATTTCGTCGGTGATGTGCGGGATGACCTGCACGCACTGGCCGAGGTATTCGCCGGCGCGCTCCTTGCGCAGCACCGACTGGTAGATCTGGCCGGTGGTCACGTTCGCCTTCTGGCTGAGGAAGACGTCGAGGAAGCGCTCGTAGTGGCCGATGTCCAGATCGGTTTCGGCACCGTCCTCGGTCACGTACACTTCGCCGTGCTGGAACGGGTTCATCGTGCCCGGGTCCACGTTGATGTACGGATCGAGTTTCTGCTGCAGCACGTGGATGCCGCGCGAGCGCAGCAGGCGCCCCAGCGAGGAGGCGGTCAGTCCCTTGCCCAACGACGAGACCACGCCTCCGGTAACGAAGATGTGCTTGGTGATATGTTCCTGTGCATTGCCATGATGTCTTCTAACCATGGGATTCCATCGTATCAACGACGTGTGACGTCATGGGGACGTGTGTCCACTATGCAACCCTGTCCTGGTCGCCCACAGCCTTGTGCGAAGCCGATTCAAGCCCCCTCCCCCGTAGTTTCCGATCATGGGACAAGACTCGCCACCATCTCCACATGCGGGATGCCGTCTTCCAGGAACTCGGCGGAATCGACGCGGAAGCCAAACCGTTCGTAAAAGCCGATCGCATGACACTGGGCCTCGATGCGCAGCGTTTCGGCACCGTATTGTTCACGCGCGATCCGGATTCCCTCACGCATCGCCATCGCCCCGTATCCTTTGCCGCGGAACCGCGTCACCACACGGCCCAGACTCGCCTCCGGGAACGAGACGCCTGGTCGCAGCACGCGAATTCCGGCAACCAACTCCCCCGTGTCATCGCACACCATGACCTGCCACGAGCCGGGGTCCTTGCCGTCGATGTCCTGATAGGCGCACTCCTGTTCGACCACGAACACCTCGGAGCGGAGACGGAGGATCTCATACACCTCCGGCACCGTCAGTTCCTCGAACGGCTTGGATATTACACGGCACCTATTGCGCATCACACCTGTCGTCATTGATGAACCTAGATTCGTTCTCACGCCTCCAGGAGGTGCGCCACGGCTTCCAGGGCCAGGCGGTACCCGTAGAAGCCCATGCCGGTGATGGTGCCGGTGGCCACGGGGCTGATGACCGAATACTTGCGGAACGCGTCACGGGCGGACGGGTTGGAGATGTGCACCTCCATCAACGGCAGCCCCGCATCGGTCACCATGTGTGCGGCGTCGGACAGCCCGTACGAGTAGTGGGTGAACGCGGCCGGGTTCATGACCACGGGCGTCTGTTCGTCCACGGCCCGGTGCATCCAACCGATCATCTCCGCTTCGTCGTCGGTCTGGCGGACCTCGACCTCAAGCCCCAGTTCCTCGCCCCAGGCCGTGCAGTCGCGGCGCAGCGTCTCCAGATCCTGATGGCCGTAGACGTCGGGTTCGCGGACGCCGAGGCGTCCGAGGTTCGGACCGTTGACGACGATGACCCTGCGTGCCATATTAAGTTCCTTTCTCATATACTCTTTCTCCTCGGCGAGGAGATTGCCCATGCGTCCGGGCATCATGGGAAATCCATAACAGCCGGCGTGCGGACCGTTCACGGGCGGATGCGGCGAAACGCCTCCTCCACGGCCTCCATCGGCGGATTCTCCAGGTGGATGACGTGGCCGACGCGGTCCAATACCACGAACCGCAGCATGTTGCCGCGCGCCTTCTTATCCCGGTGCATCAGCGCCAGCACGTCGGACCATGAGCCGCCGCCCCATGAGGTCGGCAGTCCCAACGCCCCGAGCAGCGAGCGGTGGTAGTCCACCAGATCGCGGTCGATATACCCGAGCAGGTTCGACAGCTCCGCCGCGAACACCATGCCGACGGCCACCGCGTTGCCGTGCCGCCACCTGAAGTGCTCGATCTGCTCGATGGCATGACCGAGGGTGTGTCCGTAGTTGAGGAATTCGCGCAGTCCCTGCTCCTTCAAGTCGGAGGAGACGTGGTGCACCTTGACGCGCACCGTGCGTTCGATCAGTTCGCACACCACGTCCTTCAGCGGCGATTCCAGGAAGGTCGCGCCGTCGAACCCGCGCAGCGCCGCGGCATGGGATTCCAGGATCCGCAGAATCTCCTCGTCCATGATGAACCCGGACTTGGCCACCTCGCCGAGGCCTTCGATGAAGATGTCGTTGGGCAGCGAGGCCAGCGTCCGCACGTCGGCGAGCACGCCGGCCGGCGTGTAGAACGAGCCGACCAGGTTCTTGCCCTGCGGCGTGTTGATGCCGGTTTTGCCGCCGGTGGAAGCGTCGACCATCGCCAGCAGCGAGGTCGGGCAGTTCACGTAGCGCACGCCGCGCATCCATGTGGCGGCGATGAACCCGGCCAAATCGGTGGCCGCGCCCCCGCCGACGCCCACAATCGCGTCCGAGCGGGTGAAGCCCTCCTCGCCGAGACGCTGCCAGACGCCGTTGGCCACGTCCACGGTCTTGCCGGCCTCGGCATCGGGCACGACGATATCCACGACCTCGTACCCGCCCTGGCGCAGCAGCGCACGCGCATGATCGGAATGCCGCTGCACGGGTTGCGTATGGATCAGCGCCACACGAGTCACCCGATCCCCCAGCAGCTCGGGCAGATGGCTCATCGCACGCTCCCCGATGCGCACATCGTACGGGTCGATGCCGGAACCGGTCACGTGCACGGCTCGTTCGTCGATCATATCCTTCATCCTCCTTGCCGCCTGCGCCGGCGACAGACCATAGGTATGCACCATCACATTCGCCACATCCCGGAACACCGGATCGCGCACCTGGTACAGCGACTGCCACCGTTCGTCGGCGTCGCCGTTGAGCATCGGCCGGCCGCCGCCGCGTCGGGCTCGTTCCATCGCCTCGCGGGGGTCGGCCATCAGATAGATCACCTTGCCGCCCTCGGCTATGTACTCGGCCAGGCACTCGCGCACCGCGGGCGTCATCGGGGCGCCCCCGCCCAGCGAGAAGATGCCGTCGAACCCGTTGACAGTTCGCCGAATCAGATCGCTTTCGACCTCGCGGAACGCGGGCTCGCCGTACCGTTCGAAGTATTCAGGGATGGGCATGCCCACCTGGCGTTCGATCTCCACGTCCGCATCGAGGAACGGCAGATTCATCAGCTGTGCGGTCTCCCGTCCGACGCGGGTCTTGCCCGCGCCCATCATGCCGATCACCACGGCCCGTGGATGTTTCGTCAGCATCCGTCCTCTCTTCCTATCCATCCGATACGGCGGCCGATCCATACCGTCGCCAGGCGCGGGATCGTCCGATCATCCGCCGCATCCGGGAAACGCCCCTGCGGCGGGGACCCAAAGCAGGGCTCAGCGCATATGCTCCGGCCACGAGGCCAGGTACGCCTCGGCGTTGCGTCGGGTTTCGGCGATGCTGTCGCCGCCGAACTTCTCCAACACATACCGCGCGATGGTCAGCCGCACCATGGCTTCGGCCACCACGGCGGCCGCCGGCACGGCGGTGGAGTCGGAACGCTGGTTGATGGCCTGCGCCGGCTCGCCGGTCAGCACGTCCACGGTGCGCAACGCCTTGGGGATCGAGGGGATCGGCTTCATCGCCGCACGCACACGGATCGGCTGTCCGTTGGACATGCCGCCCTCGATGCCGCCCGCGCGGTTCGTCATACGCGTGATGCGCCCGTCATCGCCGACCATGATCTCGTCATGCGCCTGCGAACCGGGGCGCAGGGCCTCCAGGAAGCCGTCGCCGATCTCCACGCCCTTGATGGCCTGGATGCCCATCAGCGCGGAGGCCAGGGCGGCGTCCAGACGACGGTCGGATTCCACATACGTGCCGATGCCGGCCGGCACGCCGTAGGCGATGACCTCGACCACGCCGCCCAAGGTATCGGCGTTGGCCTTCGCCTCGTCGATGCGCGCGATCATCCGCGCCTCGGCGTCCTTGTCGAGGGTCCGTACCGGCGAGGCGTCCAGGGCCGCCACATCGTCCGGCGCGGGCAGCGGGGCGGATGCGGAGTCCTCCACGCCCGCGCCCCCGATGGAAATCACATGCGCCACGGTGCGAATGCCCAGCGACTGTTCCAAGAACAACGCCGCCACAGCGCCGAGCGCCACGCGCGAGGCCGTCTCGCGGGCGCTGGAGCGTTCCAGCACCGGACGGGCGTCGTCGAAGCCGTACTTGCGCATGCCGGTCAGGTCGGCGTGGCCGGGGCGCGGACGGCTCAGCGGCGCGTTGCGTTCCTCGCGCGGCAGGTCATGGTCGAGCGGGTCCGCGCTCATGACCTGGGTCCACTTGGGCCATTCGGTGTTGCCAATCTCGATGGCGATCGGCGAGCCAAGCGTCTCGCCGTGCCGCACGCCGGTGAGCAGCCGCACCTGATCCTGTTCGAACTTCATACGCGCGCCGCGCCCGTACCCGAGGCGGCGACGCGCCAGGGCGCCGACGATATCCTGCGAGGTCACCCGCACGCCGGCCGGCATTCCCTCGATCATGGCGACCAGCGCCTCGCCGTGCGACTCCCCTGCCGTCTGCCAACGCAACATGCCTGTACTCCTTGGTAAGTGGTGTTCCTTGCAACTTCGGTCTATCCTACCGGCATGGGCTACCTTGTTGCGCTGCCGAGTCTTCTATGTGGACTGGCGATCAGTGTTGAGGACATCCGATGCCGTCGGGTGCCGCGGCTGTGGGTGGCCGTGGGCTGCCTGCTGCAACTGGTGGCTCTGATCGTGGCCGCGCTGCTGGGCAACGACTTGTTCCTGGTGCTGCAGGCGGCGCTGTTCGCCGTGCTGTGCGCCGCGGTGCAGTGCGGATTGGCGTTGGTCAGGCCCGGCGCGTTGGGGTTCGGCGATGTGACCGTGACGTTGGTGATGGGATTGGCCGTGGGGACGGCTGGATTGTGGGGCGTGGTGGTCTGGTGGCTGGCGATGGGCGTGCTGGGGCTGGTCTGGATGCTGCTGTGGCGACGGTTCGATTGGCAGGGGGACACCCCCTATGCGGGCAAGGTGCCGTTCGCGCCGGTGATCGTGGTGGCCGCGGCCGTGGCGCTGGGAGTCTGCGGATAAAACGAAAGCGGTGAGGCGGCGCCTCCCGCGGGATGACGCCGCCTCACTCGTTGCGGAACCGATACCGATCAGTTCGCGTTGGGGTTGTTGTTCTTGTACTCGTCTCGAATCTGCCAGAATTCGTCCTCGGTACTGACGAACTTCGTCTCGCCGGTATTCAGATCAACCGTGACGAAGTACAGCCAATCACCGGGTTCCGGATTAACGGCGGCCTTGATGGCGCTCTCGCCGGGATTGCCGATGGGAGTCGGAGGGAGACCCAAGGTGTGCCCGTTATGCAGATTATACGGATTCTGATGGTTGACATCAGCGATGTCCTCATCCGTGATTTCGCTGGCGCTCTTGTTTAATCCGTATGCCAGCGACGTATCCATACCCAGATACATCCCCTGCGCAAGACGATTCTCTATTACTTGGGTCACCTTGCCGTAATACTCTTCACGATTAACCTCGGCCTCGGCAATCGAAGCGATAATCAGAATCCGTTCGCGTTCCTCGCCGGTCGGCACGCCCATCTCGTCGAGTTTGGCGATGCGGGCGTTGACCATCTGCGTCAGGATGTCCGAGGCGGTCTGCCCCTCCGAAGGATTGTACGAGCCGGGTTCCAGCCAGCCTTCGAAGCTGCCGTTGGCCTCGGCGGGCAGGATGCCGGCGCCGTCCCCGTCGATGATCGATTGGAAGTCGCTTTCGGGCAGACCGGTGACCTGCGCCGCGTTGGTGATGACGTCACTGACGCGTTCGCCGGGCCTGACCTCGATGAATCCGCCGGCCTGCGCCTGGTCGGACAGCACCGCCAGCACGTCCGAGGCCTTCATCTGGTACTGCAGGCTGAAGGTGCCCGGGTACAGCGTGGAGTTGCCGGCGATGCTGGTCAGGGCCTCGGGCGATTTGATGATGTCCTGCTCGGTCAGGTTCTGCGCCACCGTAGCCCAATCGCTGCCGCTGTCCACGGTGAACTGCACGCTGCCGTTGCCCGGCCCTGGATAATCCTCGATGATGACCTGCTGCTGGGCGGCCTCGCGGTTGGCCTGCCACTGCCGCAGCGCGCGGTATCCGAAGAATCCCGCCACGCCGACCAACGCTAGGACGACCACCACCACAACGGCGGCCACGATCCGGTGCCGTTTGCGTTCCGAGCGCTTGCGGCGCATCTCACGCCGAGAACGCGGCGGGCGTGGGGGCAACGCGGAGAACCCGGCACCGTCCGAATCGGACCACTGCGTGTTCTCCTCGAAGAAATCACTGAAACTATCGGACACGGGGGTCGCTCCTCTTACCTGTTCTCTCTGCTATCCAACGCGGTCTGCAGTATCACCACCGCCGCCTGCTGATCGACCACAGGTCGATGCTGCCTGCCACCGATCCGGGCATCGTGCAGCAGCCGATGCGCGCTGACGGTGGTCAGTCGTTCATCCACCAATGTTACAGCCGGAATAGCCGTCAACGCGAATTGACCGTCATCCAGGAGAGCGGACATTCTCTTTTTGAGGTTATCGGCCCACCGACGGGCCTTCTTGGCGCTCCTGCCCTCGGTGCCATCCATCTGCAGGGGCAGGCCCACCACCACATGGTCCACGTTTTCGTCCTCGATGACGCCGATCACCGCGTCCAGGGCAAAGAACGAGTCGCCGTTGACTTGAACGTTCCCTGCCGGGTGCGCCAACGTCAGCCCCGGGTCGGACAGTGCCAGTCCGACCCGGGCGTTGCCCAGATCAACACCAAGCCACACCATGGGATGTGGTTCAGCCCCTCATCGCCTCGTGCGTCAGCGACTGCAGCGCGGCATCGATCTTGGAGGCGTCGGAGCCGCCGCCCTGGGCGAAGTCCGGCTTGCCGCCGCCACCGCCGCCGAGGATCCTGGAGGCGCCGCGCACCAGATCGCCGGCCTTGATGCCGCCCTTGCGCGCGGCCTCGTTGGTGGCCACGGCGACCATCGGCTTGTCGTCGGCGCTCACGCCGGCCAGCGCCACCACCACGGGGGCGTCCTCGCCGAGCTGTCCGCGGATGTCCAGCACGGTCTTGCGCAGCGCGTCGAACGAGCCGAAATGCCCGACGTTCCTGACGGCCACCTTGACCGGCGCGGCCGAAGCCTTGGCCTCCGCCACCAGTCCGGGCACCGTGGAGGCCAGCTGGCTCTCGTACATGGCGGCCAGACGACGGTCGGATTCCTTGAGCTTGGCCAGCAGCGTGTTCACGCGTTCGGCCAGCTCGTCCGGACGGGCGTTGAGCTTGTCGGACAGCTGGGAGACCAGCGCGTGCTCGCGGGCGTTGTACTCGTAGGCGCTCTGGCCGACCAAGGCGTCCACACGGCGCACGCCGGAACCGATCGACGCCTCGGACAGGATGCTGACCTGGCCGATCTTGCCGACGTGGTCCACATGGGTGCCGCCGCACAGCTCACGGCTCCAGCCGTCCTCGCCGATCGAGACCACGCGCACGATGTCGCCGTACTTCTCGCCGAACAGGTGCATGGCGCCGAGGGCGATGGCGTCGTCGAACTTCATCTCCTGCGTGGTGACGGCCAGGTTGTCGCGCAGCTTGTCGTTGACACGGGCCTCGACGGCGCTCATGATCGTCTTGGCCGGTGCCTTGGACCACTGGAAGTCGAAGCGCAGACGGTTCGGCGCGTCCTCGGAGCCACGCTGGGTGGCCTGCGGGCCGAGCTCCTCGCGCAGCGCCTTGTGCACCATGTGGGTGGCGGTGTGCGAGCGGGCGATGGCGCCGCGGCGGTCCAGATCGATCGTGGCGTTGACCTCGGTGCCCACGACCAGCGTGCCCTCGGTCAGGCGGCACTGGTGCACGATCAGGTCCTTGATCGGCTTCTGCACGTCATCGACCTCAAGCACCGCGCCGTCGTCGGACAGGATCTCGCCCTGGTCGGCCAGCTGGCCGCCCGCCTCCGCGTAGAACGGCGTACGGTCGAGGATCACCTCGATGGTGGCCGGGGCGGTGACCGCCGGCACGGAGCCCTTGCCCTCCTGCATGATGCCGAGGACCTTCGAACGGCTGGAGTAGTCGGTGTATCCGAGGAAGTCGATCGGCGCGGCCAGCGTCTTCTTGAAGTCGTCGTACACGGACAGGTCCACGTTGTGGCGCTTCTTCAGCGCATCGGCGCGGGCGCGGGACTTCTGCTCGGCCATCAGCTCGCGGAACTTCGCCTCGTCGACCTTCACGCCCTGCTCGGCCGCCATCTCCAGCGTCAGTTCGATCGGGAAGCCGTACGTGTCATGCAGGGTGAAGGCGTCGGCGCCGGAGACGGTGTCCTTGCCGGCATTCCTGGCCTTGGCGACGGCCATGTCGAAGATCTCGGTGCCGGATTCCAGGGTGCGGCGGAAGGCGTCCTCCTCGCCGTACGCGGCCTCGGACACGTCGTGGAAGGTCTGCTCCAGTTCGGGGTAGCTCGGCACCATCGCGTCCTTGGAGACCGGGAACAGCGTCGGCAGCACCGGATCGGTCACGCCGAGCGTGCGCATCGCCTTGACGATGCGGCGCAGCAGGCGGCGCAGCACGTAGCCGCGGCCGTTGTTGGCCGGGCGCACGCCGTCGCTCATGATCATCAGCGCGGAACGCACGTGGTCGGCAACCACGCGGAACTTGACGTCCATCGCCTCGTCGTCGCCGTACAGGCGGCCGGACATGCGCTGCGCGGCCTCGATGACCGGGAACACCTCGTCGGTCTCATAGATATTGTTCTTGCCCTGCAGCAGGTAGGCCATGCGCTCCAGGCCGGCGCCGGTGTCGATGTTCTTGTTCTCCAGCTCGCCGACGATGTGCAGGTCGGTCTTGGACTTGACGTTGTCGACCTCGAAGTTCTCGAACACCAGGTCCCAGATCTCGATGTAGCGGTTCTCGTCGGCGATCGGGCCGCCCTCGATGCCGAACTCGGGGCCGCGGTCCACGTAGATCTCGGAGCAGGGGCCGCCGGGGCCGGGGCCGCCGGTGGTCCAGAAGTTGTCCTCCATACCCATGATCTGGATGTGCTCGGGGTCCACGCCCTCGTTGCGCCACATGGCGCGGGCCTCCTCGTCATCGGTGAACGTGGTCATCCACAGCTTCTCGGGGTCGAAGCCGTAGCCGCCCTGGTCCTGGGGCTTGGTCAGCAGCTCGTAGGCGTAGTGGATGGCCTCTTCCTTGAAGTAGTCGCCGAACGAGAAGTTGCCGAGCATCTGGAAGAACGTGCCATGGCGGGTGGTCTTGCCCACCTCGTCGATGTCCAGTGTGCGCACGCACTTCTGGTTCGAGGCCATGCGCGGATGGGGGGCCGTCTGCTCGCCCATCAGGTACGGGATGAACGGCACCATGCCGGCGATGGTGAACAGGGTGGTCGGGTTCGGCGAGATCAGGGACGCCGAAGGCACGACGAGGTGGTCGTGCTGTTCGAAGTAATCCAGAAAGCGCTTCGCGATTTCAGAAGTGCGCATGGGTGGTTGTCTCTCCTTGATATCAGAGCATGGGCGTATCAGGCCCTAAAACAGTATCGATGATGATTGGTGGCGTCGAGGGCGGGAGCGCCGTGCCGGCCGATCGTCGGATGGATCAGCGCAGCCGGCCGATATATCGTTCGTTGAGCTCAGCCTCGCGGGCTCGACGGGTGGCGTTGAACTCGTTGACCAGCCCTTCGAGCGTTCTGACCGCCACATGATCCTGATCGGGGCCGAGCAGGAACTGCCGCGCGGAATCCGGCGTGTTCGCCTTGACGTACGCCTGCGCCTTGCTGACCGCGACGATGCCGATGGCAACGCCGACGGCTATCCAGAACAATCGCTTGACCATCACTCCCCCCTGTTCGGCTGCTGCATGACGCGCTTGGACATGAACGACTGCGCGGTGGACTTCAGCGCATATACCGTGGAAGCGACCTTGATGACGGGCTTGCCGAGGAACGAGCCATACAGATCGGTCAACGCCCCCACGTTGTTGGCCGTGGTGGAGGCCGCGGAGGAGATCTTGTTGACGTCCTCCAACGACTTATTGACCTGCTTGACCGTCGTCACGCTCTCGTCAAGGGCCGGGATGGCGTGGTCACCGGTCTGCTTGACGGTTTCGGCCAGCTGATCGAACAGCTTGCCGAGGCGGATCAGCGGATAGATCAGGAATCCGGCCAGAATGGCGAACGCTATCGCCGCAATCAGACCGGCGATCTCTCCAACACCCATCATGAACCTCACATTTCCCGGTGCACGGCCTCATGCCGCGCACACAATACCGTCATCAGCGTAGCCAACGCCCCAGACGCCGGCAAGTGTCACTGGTTGTACGAAACCACGGTGAGCGCTTGGGCAAACGGAGCCTGCGTGTCGAAATCCAATACGGTCACGCTGCCGTTGGCGGGGCGTTCGCCCAGATCGTAGCCCTCCGGAGCGAAGCGGTGCATCAGGCTGAGCAGTGTGTTGCCGTGGCCGATGACCAGCACATCGTCCCCGTCACGCAGGTCGGGATTCGCCGCGATCAGCGCGTAGGCCCCCTCCACACGCGCCCAGTACTCCGCGTCGGATTCGGCATCGTGGAAGGGATCGGCCTCCTTGAGGAAATCCCGCGTGGCGCCCGGTCCGTACTGCCGCACGATGGCGTTGTAGCTCGGGGCGCCGTGCGGCGCACCGGCCGCATGCCAGGCCATGCCCATGTCCAGGCCCTCGAAGTATCCGTAGTACTGTTCGCGGAAGTGCATATCCGTCGTCAGTTCCGGACGATGGTGGCCGGCCTGTTCGTTGATGTCGAGGATGGTCGCCGCGGTCTCGATGGCGCGCGTGGTGTCGGAGCAGTACGCGGCGGCGAATTGCAGATCGCGCAGCTTGTTGCCGGCCTTGGCCGCGTCGGCCCTGCCGGACTCGGTCAGGGTGGCGTTCGACCAGCCCTGCAGCCTGTTGTACCGATTGAAGAACGTCTGTCCGTGCCGGACCATATGCAGATGCACTCTCATGCCCTCCATTATCCGTGCCGGTCGGACGCATGGCACAGCAAGTTGGGGGTGCCGCAATGGTTACGACATGCCGAAGGGGGTGGCGAACCCCGGCGGTCAGGTTTGCCGCGCAGCCCCCGGCGTTCGGCCATTCCCGGCAGACCTCCCCCGGTATTCCGCCGCCACCGCGGCGTGTCGTTGGCCCGCCTGGCATGGTTTACTGGCTGGTATGGGACGTTTTATCTCTCGTTGGCTGGTAATGACCATCGCGGCAGGCGTCATGGTGGCCCTGCTGCCCGGCATGCGCGCACTCGGTGAGCCGCCGGTGCTCGGCATCGCCGCATTCGCATTGTTCATGGCGTTGATCAACGCCTCCATCAAACCGATCGTCCAGACGCTGGCGCTGCCGTTCTCGATCCTCTCGCTCGGCATCGTGGCGCTGGTGATCAACTGGTTGTTCATGGAGCTCGCCTCCTGGCTGGCGGTCTCGATCTTCGGGGTCGGCGTCACCATCGACGGGTTCTGGTGGTCGGTGCTCGGCTCACTGATCATGTCCATCGTCTCGGCCATCGTCGGCGCCGTGATCGGCGACTGACGGCCGTCCGGACAACGAAAAGACCCCGCAGGGCGAACCTGCGGGGTCTTTTCGGTATGTCCTTGTTGGTAAAAGATCCAGATCAGCGCGAATAGAATTCGACGACGTACTGGATGTTGACCTGCACCGGGATTTCCTCGGCTTCCGGCTTGCGGGTCAGGGTCGCCTTGAGCGACGGGAGGTTCACGTCGAGATAACCCGGAACCGCGGGCAGCACGTCACGATGCACGCCTTCGGCGGCGATCTGGAACGGCACCATGGTCTGGCTCTTGGCCTTCACCTGGATGGTCTGGCCGGGCTTGACGCGGTAGGACGGGCGATCGACGACGTTGCCGTCGACGAGGATGTGACGGTGCACCACGAACTGACGGGCCTGGGCGGTCGTGCGGGCGAAGCCGGCACGCAGCACCAGGGCGTCGAGGCGGGTCTCCAGATCGGAGAGCATCGCGTTACCGGTCTGGCCGGCGGTACGGGTGCCCTTCTCATAAGCGGCGCGAAGCTGCTTCTCCGAGATGCCGTACTGGGCGCGCAGACGCTGCTTCTCGCGCAGACGCACCGCGTAATCGGACTCGGTGCGGCGGCGGGTGCGGCCATGCTCACCCGGGGCATACGGACGCTTTTCGAAGATGCGCTGAGCCTTGGGGGTCAGTGCAATGCCGAGGGCGCGGGAAAGACGCACCTGACGGCGGGAACGCTGAACGTTCGTCATTGAGATATTCCTTCTGTCGTTGTTTGAACGGAACACGGGACGGCCGAAGCCTCCCCGTGCTGAGCCGGCCTCTCCAACGCTTCATCGTGCCGAGGCACGAACGGCTGCCAGGATCGAAATCCCTGCGGCCGCCGACCCGTTGATGGGCTAAGGCTCCAGACGGCGTCCGCCTGACGGCAGACACCAAAGTTCAACTATACGCGCAGGGGGTGGACGACGGTTTGCAGCGCCCTCGTTCAGAGTTTTTCAATAGGAGCCACCGCCAGCATCAGCCGCTTGACGCCGTCGGTTCCGAAGTCCACGGTGATCACCGACTTGGGTCCCTTGTCCTGCAGATCCACAACGGTGCCCAGGCCGAATTTGTCATGCGTGATCCTGTCGCCGATCTGGAAATCCGAGATCGACAGCCCGTTGCCGCCTGTCGCCGACCCGGTATTCGGCTTCGACTTGGAGGCCGCCGACGGCGCGATGCGACGGGTCGTCACCTTGCCGCTGCGGCCCGAGCCGGAGGAGCCGGAGCCGTAGGTGGCGCGGGACCCCGACGACCCATGCGAGGGGCGCGATCCGGACCGCGACGAGCGCGAACCGTACGAGGAACCGGACGATCCCGAGGAACCGTATGACCTGCCCGACCCGTACCCGGACCGGGAGCCGTAGGACGAGCCGCCATGCGAACCGTAGGACGAGCCGTAGGTCGATCCGTATCCCCGCGACGAGCCGCCGCGCGAACCGTACGAGGAACCGGAGCCGTACGTCGACCCCGCTCCTCCGAAACTGACCCCGCCGAAATCGTCGTCGTCCCACCCGCCGAACTCGTCGTCGCCGAACCCGCCGGCGGACCATCCGCCGCGCATGCGCTCCATGCCGGCTTCGCGGCGCTTCCAATCGATCAGCTGGTCGGGGATCTCGTCGAGGAACTGGCTGGGCATCATCTCGGCGGCCTGGCCCCACTGGGCGCGCACCGCGGCGCGTGTGACGTACAGGCGCCGTTGCGCGCGCGTGATGCCCACGTAGGCCAGACGCCGCTCCTCCGCCAGCTCGCTGGTGTCCTCCAGCGAGCGCGAATGCGGGAACGTGCCCTGTTCCAGTCCGGTCAGGAACACCACCGGATACTCCAGGCCCTTAGCCGTATGCAGGGTCATCAACGTCACCGAGCCGGAATCCTCCCCGTCCATCGGCAGCTGGTCGGAATCGGCCACCAGCGCCGTGGTCTCCAGGAAGCCCGCCAATGTGGCGTCCGGGGTCTTCTGCTCGTATTCGGCCGCCACGGACTGCAGCTGCGAGAGATTCTCGACGCGGGAGGCGTCCTGGGGGTCCTCCGAGCGCTGCAGCTCCTCCAGCAGGCCGGACTTGGAGAGCACCTCGGCCACAATCTCGGAGGGCTTGCTGTTGTGCGCATCGGCAAATTCGCGCAATGCCGTCATCAGGTCGCGGAACGCCTTGAGCTGCGTGGCCGTGCGGGTGGGGGCGCCGAGCTCGTCCACGTGGAGCACGCCGTCGAAGAACGTGGTGGCGTGCGTGTCGGCGTACATGGTGACCAATGATTCGGCTCGGGGGCCCAGCCCGCGCTTGGGCACGTTGAGGATGCGGCGCATGTTCACGTCGTCCGCCGGGTTGACGATGGCCTGCAGGTAGGCGATGGCGTCCTTGATCTCCCGGCGCTCGTAGAACCGTGTGCCGCCGATGAGCTGGTAGGGCAGTCCGGCGTTGATCAGCGCCTCCTCCAGCGAGCGCGACTGTGCGTTGGCCCGGTACATGACGGCCATGTCGGAGTAGGCGATGCCGTGTTCGGCGTGCAGCCGCGCGATCTCGGAGGCGATCCACGCCGCCTCCTGCTGGGCGTTGTCCGCGGCGTAGCCGACGATCGGCTCGCCCTTGCCCAGCGCGGTCCACAGTTTCTTGGGCTTGCGGCCCTCGTTGTGGGCGATGACCGCGTTCGCCGCATCCAGGATGGTCTGCGTCGAACGGTAGTTCTGTTCGAGCATGATGGTCCTGGCGTTCGGGAAGTCCTGTTCGAAGTCCTGGATGTTGCGGATGTCCGCGCCGCGGAACGCGTAGATCGACTGGTCGGAGTCGCCGACGACGGTGATCCAGGCCGGCCCCTGCCGTCCGGCTGCCACGGCGTCCGGTTGGGGCCGCTCCCCCGCATCCACGCCGGCCAGCTCCCGCACGAGCACGTACTGCGCGTGGTTGGTGTCCTGGTACTCGTCGACGAGGATGTAGCGGAACTTGTGCCGGTAGTATTCGGCGACCATCGGGCAGCCGCGCAGCAGTTCGACGGTGCGCACGATCAGGTCGTCGAAGTCCACGGCGTTCGCCATGGCGAGCCGGTGCTGGTATTCGGCGTAGACGACCGCGTACAGCTCCTCCACGTTGCCGAACCGGCCGAGCTGGTAGCCCTTCTGGCCCGGCTTGTAGTCGGCCGCGTAGGTGTTCAGCTGCTCCCGCCAGCCCTGCAGGTTGTTCTTGTAATCGGAGATGCGCGCCAGGATGGAGCGGGGCGTGTAGCGTTTGAGGTCGATGTTCAGATCGGCGCCGATGAGCTTGACCAGGCGCTCGCAGTCGGCGGTGTCGTAGATGGAGAATCCGGATTTCAGCCCGATCTGCTCGCCGTCGCGCCGCAGGATGCGCACGCAGGCGGAGTGGAAGGTGGACACCCACATGCGCTGGGCCACCGGCCCGATCAGTCCGGTCAGGCGTTCGCGCATCTCGGCGGCGGCCTTGTTGGTGAACGTGATGGCCAGGATCTGGCTGGGCCAGGCGCCGAACTGGGTGAGGATCCAGGCGATGCGGCGCGTCAGCACGCGGGTTTTGCCGGAGCCCGCGCCGGCGCCGATGAGCAGCGCCTGCCCGCGGTACTGCACGGCCTCGGCCTGCTGCGGGTTCAGGTCGCCGATGAGATCGTCGGCGGCACGCACGATGAGATCCGGATCCTGTGGCACGCTGGCCCCTTTCCTTCAAGAATCGATCGAGTCCGATACGTCGGGTATCGGCGCATTCATGTCTACCACATCGTTCGGTCAGGTGACACACGTAAGCTGGACGGTTATACGCGCATCAGCACGTTGTCGGCAGCATTCAGCGCAAAGGATGAGAAGCATGAAGGAACTCGAGGAACGTATCCGCAAGGAAGGCACCGTCAAGCCGGGCAATGTGCTCAAGGTCGACGCCTTCCTGAACCACCAGTGCGACGTGGCGTTGTACGATGCCATGGGCAAGGCATGGGCCGAGCATTTCAAGGATCGTGAGATCACCAAGATTCTCACCATCGAGGCTTCCGGTATCGGAATGGCCTGCATGGCCGCCCGGCATTTCGGCGACGTGCCGGTGGTGTTCGCCAAGAAGGCGCAGTCGATCAACCTGGACGGCGACCAGTACGTGTCCACCGTGTATTCGTTCACCAAGCAGCGCGAGTTCCCCGTCATCGTGTCCAGGAAGTATCTGGGCCCGGAGGACCACGTCCTGCTCATCGACGATTTCCTGGCCAACGGCAAGGCGCTGCGCGGCCTGATCGATATCTGCGAGCATGCCGGCGCCACCGTCGAGGGCATCGGCATCGCCGTCGAGAAGGGGTTCCAGGGCGGCGGCGACAAGCTGCGCGAGGAGGGCTACAACGTGGACTCGCTGGCGATTGTGGAGTCGATGGATCCCGAGACCGGTGATATCACGTTCCGTCACTGAGCCCGCGCGAGAGGAGAGACTATGAGCGAGAAGAAGACCAAAACGACCTCCGGCATTTCGTTCGAAGCACTGAGCAGTTTGGATGCACCGATTGCGTTCTGGCGCGGCATCCCGTTTGGGCTGCAGCATGTGATGGCCATGTTCGTGGCGAACCTGGCGCCGATTTTCATTGTGGCGTCGGCCGCAAACATGGATGCGCAGCAGTCGGCCACGGTGATCCAGGCCGGTCTGCTGGTGGCAGGCCTGGGCACCTGCCTGCAGTTGTACGGCGCGTGGCTGATCGGCTCGCGCCTGCCGATGGTGACCGGCATCTCGTTCACCTATGTGGCCGCCGCCGTGGCGATCTGCGCGGACAAGGGATACGGCGCCGTGGTCGGTGCGGTGCTGGTCGGCGGCCTGCTGGAGCTGGTCCTGGGTCTGACGGCCCGCTACTGGCGCCGGTTCGTGCCGCCGATCGTCTCGGCCATCGTGGTCACGTCGATCGGCTTCTCGTTGCTGACCGTGGGCGCCGAAAGCTTCGGCGGCGGCTCCGGGGCCGAGGATTTCGGCAGCTGGCAGAACCTGACGCTGGGCCTGGTCTCGCTGGTCGCCTGTCTGGCGTTCCAGCTGCTGATGAAGGGCACGGCCAAGCAGCTTTCGGTGCTGTTCGGCCTGGTGGTCGGCTATGTGGCGGCGATGGCGATGGGCAAGGTCGATCTTTCCGGTTTCGCGCACCTGCAGATTGTGTCCGTGCCGCGGATCATGCCGTTCAAGCCCGAGTTCGACCCGGGTGCGATCATCTCGCTGGGCCTGCTGTACGTGGTCTCCTCCGTGGAGGTGCTGGGAGACACGGCCGCGCTGACGAAGGTGGGTCTGAACCGTCTGCCCACCGAACGCGAGACGGCGGGCGCGATCGCCGGCGACGGCCTGATCTCCTCGGTCTCCGGCCTGTTCGGATGCCTGCCGCTGACCAGCTTCGCCCAGAACATCGGCCTGGTGGCCATGACCAAGGTGGTCAACCGCAAGGTGATCCTCTCCGGCGGTCTGATCCTGATCCTGGCCAGCTTCGTGCCGGCCATCGCCGAGGTGTTCAACTCGATGCCGCAGGCCGTGCTCGGCGGCTGCACGATCATGATGTTCGGCAACATCATCCTCTCCGGATTCCAGATGATCGCCGAGGCGGGCTTCACCCAGCGCAACATCACCATCGCGGCGCTGAGCCTGACGATCGGCATCGGCTTCACGCAGGTGAGCGACATCTTCGTGCACTTCCCCGCCCTGTTCCAGCAGATCTTCGCCTCGAACTGCATTGCGGTGGCCTTCGTCGTCGCGCTGATCCTCAGCCTGGTCCTGCCCAGCGAGGAGCATTTCCTGAGCGCTCCGACGGCGAAGAACGACGCCTCGGTCTGAGCATCTCCGGTATATGCATTGGCGGCGGAGGGCTTAGGGTGCCTGTCCGCCGCCAATGCATATACCGACGACTTGCCTGCGCTACAATGACTTTCATCGTTCCATTTCGTCAAAGGAGATTTGGATGTACATCGTGCGTATGCGTCTGGTCTGATCCGCCGCGGACCCGTGCTCCGTGGCGTGGCATCGGCATCACGATTCCGTACCAGACCATAGGAGTTTGTTATGAATACCCCCAAACCTGTTCCGTCGCGCCCATATGTCTGGGTTTCGACCATCGCCATCGTGTGGGGCGGCGAGCTTTTCTCCGTATTGACCAGTTCCATCGTGCAGATGGGGCTGATCTGGCATATTGCGGCGCAGGGCGGTTCCGCCGGCACGATCACGCTCGCCTCCATGGCGGGGTTCCTGCCACTGGCGCTTATCGGCCCGTTCGCCGGTGTCATTGTGGACCGGCATCCGATTACGGCCACCCTTATCGGTTCGGACCTGTTCATCGCCGCCATCAGTCTTGTCGTGGCCATGGCGGCCCTGCTCGGACACGCACCGGTGTGGCTGATCATGGCATCGCTGTTCCTGCGGGCGATTGGCTCGTCCCTGCATACGCCGGCGTTCAACGCGCTCACCCCGATGGTGGCCCCGGCGGAGCAGCTTGGCCGGCTGTCCGGCATCGCCCAATGCGTGCAATCGCTCGGCTACATCGCCGGTTACGCGATGGCCGCCGTCCTGTATCCGATATTCGGGTTGGGAGTCATGGCCCTGATCGATGTGGTCGGCGCACTTGTGGCCTCCCTGGCCGTGTGGATGACGCGCCTGACCACGTACGTCCGTCCGGTCTCCACTACCGCGACGGACTCCGAGGGCTTGTCCGTGGCGGTCGGACGCATGCTCTCGGAGACCCGGGATGGCTTCCGTGTACTCCGGGCGGACAGCGGTCTGTTCGCTCTGCTGATCTGCGGATTCGCGTTCTCATTGGTCATTTCGCCGGTGAGCGCCCTGTTCCCAGTCATGTGTCTGGACCATTTCAACAGCGGCACCTCCGGAGCCGCGACCGCCGAGGTCGCATTCTCCGCCGGCATGCTGGTGAGCAGTCTTGTCATCGGCGCCACCGGCGGATTCCGGCGCCGGGTTGTGAGCGTGGAGTTGGCCACGGTCACATACGGCGTGGCCACGTTGATCGCGGGCTCGGCCGCCCCCTCCATGTTCCCGGCGTTCCTGGCCTCGGCCGTGGTCATGGGATTTAGCTCGCCGCTGTACTCCGCGCCGCAGATCGCGCTCATCCAGGAACGCATCGCCCCCGAGTATCTCGGGCGCGTGTTCGGCCTGTACGGCAGTCTGATGGCGTGGGCTCTGCCGCTCGGTACCGCCGTATCCTCGCTGTTCGTCGATTCGGTCGGTGCGACGGTCTGGTTCATGGGATCCGGCGTCGCCATACTCGCCCTAGCCGTAACGATGGTACTGATCCCGTCCATCCGTGCCATCGACGACGGCGACCGGCACGCCTGACACCGCTGATTCCGGGGTCGTCGGCACGCTCCGCGGCCGATGGCCCCGGCCCCCCGTCGGGTCAGCGCATGGTCGACGACAGCGAGGTCGCGGTCATTTGGGGACCATCCGCCGTCTTCAGCCCCCGCAGCATGCGCAGCTGGATCGGCACCGTGATCGCGAACGTCAGCAGGTCGGAGATCGGCTGGGCCATCTGGATGCCCAGCAGCGCCGGCAGGCCGAACGCCGGCAGGATCGCCGGCAGCAGCCAGACCAGCGGCACCAGGAACAGCCCCTGACGGGCCACACCCAGGATCGAGGCCGCCAACGTCCTGCCCATGGTCTGCTGGCTCATATTCGACATCATGTTGAACCCGTTCATCCACAGCGTGCAGCACTGCAGCCGCAACGCCACCTCGCCGATCCGGATCACGTCGGGGTCGGCCCGGAACAGACCGACCAGTTCGGGGGCGAACAGCGTGAACACCACGGTCGCGCAGACCAGGATCGCCGTCTCCACGTGCACACCGAACCAGAATCCGCGGCGGACGCGGGCGAACAGACCGGCGCCGTAGTTATAGCCGCACACCGGCTGGAACCCCTGTCCGAAACCGACGATCATCGAGTTGGCGGTCAACGCGATGCGGTTGACGATGGCCATCGCGGCGATTGCCGCATCGCCGAAGGGGTTGGCGGCCAGATTCACGCAGGTCACGGCCACCGACCCCACACCGTTGCGCAGCAGCGATGGCAGTCCCCCACCGATCATCTCACGGATGAGCAGCATGTCCGGCTGGAACCATCGCGGGGACAGCCGGACCACGCCCACCTTGGCGCACATCACGGTCAGGATCGTGAAGCTGATGGTCTGGCAGATCGCGGTGGCCAAGCCCGCGCCGAAGATGCCCAGACCGGCGCCGAAGATCAGCGCCGGGGCCAGAGCGATGTTCAGGATCGCCCCGGTGACCAGACCGATCATCGAATAGGCGGACAACCCCTGGAAGCGCAGCAGGCCGTTCATCGTGAACGAGCCGGTGACGCAGGGCGTGGCGACCAGCAGCGGCGTCAGGTACTGCACCGCATAGGGGGCGATGGTGTCGGTGGCGCCCAGTCCGTGCACCAGCGGCTGCAGGACCAGCAGCCCCAGCACACCCAGCAGTACGCCGAAGCCCACCGATCCGAAGAAGGCGACCGACAGCAGTCTTGAGGCGCGCTCCTCGTTGCGCTTGCCGAGCTCTCGCGACAGCGAGTTGCCGCCGCCCTGGCCGAAGAAGAAGCCGATGGCCTGCATGATGGTCATCACCGAGAAGGCCACGCCCACGGCGCCGGACTGCGAGGTGCCGAGCCGGCCGATGAACCAGGTGTCGGCCATGTTGTAGGTCACGGTGACGAGATTCGAGACGATGGCCGGCACGGCCAGACGCAGGATCAGCGGTTCCAGCGGGGATTGGGTCATCTGGACGTACTTCGCGTCCGCCTTGGCATGGACGTCCGATGCTGCCGCAGCCGTTCCGTGTCCTCTACTCACGCCCGCATTCTATCATCGCGGCCGGCGGCGCGGCCCGGAACCGTCCACCGATCGCACTCAGCCGACGGCCAGCTCGGTGGTCCTCTCCGCGGTATCCGAGCGCGGCCGGCGCGCCCGGATGGCGCCCACGGCCAATCCCACGCAGGTGAAGGCGGCCGCATACATCAGCACCAGACCGGTCGATGACGCCCACGCCCCCGCATCCGGACCGGAGGCGGCATGCTCCTCCAGTCCCAGCGCCGCGCCCAGCGCGTCGCCGTACCACCAGCCGGGCAGCAGATGGCCGAGCACCAGCATGGCGTCCGGCATCAGCGAGGCGGGGAACCAGGCGCCACCGGTGAAGGCGACCACCAGCGAGAACACATTCGCGAACCCGTTCGCCGCCTCCTCGGACACGCCGCACTGCCCGAGCGCGAATCCCAACGCCACGGCCATCAGCGCGTACGTCAGCACCGTCACCGCGCACAGCGCGAAGGACTCCGGCGCGATCGAGGCGTCCGTGCCCAACGGCAGCATCAGCAGCGCCGACAGCGCCAGGTAATAGGCCGACGCGATGACGCCGAGCAGCAGGCAGGCCAGGAACACGCCCATCCCCCGCCGAGAGGGATGCTCCGCCGACGCGGCCAGCCTGCGCCGGACCCGACCCGCGTTGAACACACCGGCCACCAGCGCCACGGTCACGGTCATCGACGCCATGATCGGATACCCGCCGAATCTCATCGACACACCGAACACCGACGCCCCGGTGCGGGAGTCGCCGGCCGTTCCCGTCCGCGCCACGGCGACGCCGTCACGCCCGTTGGCTTGCGCCTCGTCCATCACCCGTTGCACGCTGTGCGCCAGCAGCGCCCCGTCGGCGTCCGTGTCGACTCCCGCATGCACCAGCCGCGCGCAGTATTCCGATCGGAGCGACGATAGCAACCCTTCCATCTGCATCCTCGCCATCGCCCCCACGCCGGAGGTGTAGCTGGTCACGGTCCGCACCGCCGGCACGTCGCCGCCCGTGCGAACCGCCTCGGCGAACCGTGCGGCGTAGCCCTCCGGCACGATGATGATCAGGTCCACATAGTTCGTGGCCACGGCGTCCTGCAGCGCGCGCTCGGTATCGTCGAGCGCGATCAGATCGCAACCGGCGGAAAGCCCCTCGCGCAGCCCCTGCGCGATGCCGGCCTCACCGCCGTCGCGGTCCACCACGGCGACCGTGGCCCTATCGGACTCGTAGACGCCGGCGGACGCCGCATCCTGCTGCGCGCCGGCCACCGAGCCGGACATCAGGACGATCATCATCAGGCTCAGCCCGAACAGGTAGACGAGCAGATAGGCGCGGTGCCGCCAGATGACCCGCAATGCGGCCTTAAAGGTGTTCATAGCGTTGCCTCCTCAACATCAGCGCCGCAATGGCCAGGAACACGATGCTCATCCCCGCCAGCAGCGCGGCCGTGCGGACGAAGGGCTGCAGGCTGTCGTAGTACAGGATGTCGTGGAACAGCTGGGAGACCTGCCGGACGGGGTTGATGTCCGCCAGCAGCGGCAGCTCCCGCTGGATCATGTCGCCCAGCTGCATGGCCGGCTGGCCGTAGAGCCCGGCGAACAACGACAGCAGACATGTCATGCCGGTGGAGATGCCCACCTTCGAGCCCACGCCCAGTTTCGGCAACGCGCCGATCAGCGAGCCCAACGACGACGCCATGAACGTGGCCACGCCGATGCCGAGGAACGCGAACGGTTCACGCCCGGCCACGCCCACCGAGAACACGTATCGGATGACGACGAACGACAGGCTCATGCAGCATGCGGACACCAGCCAGGCGGCCAGGAACCCCGCCGTCAGGATGCGCCACTTCGGCAGCGGCGCCAGGCAGCGGCGCGCGCCGAGGGTGGACAGGTTCGGCTGGGATTCGCTGATGGCGCCGATGGCCAGGGTCATGGTCATCAGACAGGCCATGCCCAGCAGCGCGAACTGGTAGCGCACGGGTTCGTCCGGGGCCGTGCGGGTGAGCCGGATCTCCTCGCTCAAGCCCGCGGTGAACCCCAGCTGCCCGGTGAAGGAGTCGTCCAGAAAGGCCTCGGGAGCGTACCGCCCCACCGCCTCCCCCAGCCGCGCCGTGTCGTTGTACCGCGCCACGGCATCCGAGATGATGCTGAGGGTTATGCCCACGGCCCCGTCCGATTCGGCCGTGGTCGCGGCCGAATCGCTGATGACGAACGCCAGTTCGCCGTCCCGCGCGGCCAGATAGCCCACCGCGCGACCCTCACGCAGGTCGGCGAGCGCCGCGTCCGCGTCCGGCACCTGCGTGGCCTTGAGCACGGCCGTGTCAGCGTCCTGCAGGGCTTCCACGAGGTCCTGCGCGCCTGTCAGGCCGTCCCATGCGTCGTCACGCACGATGTCTATGGGCTGGGCCTCGATGCTGTAGCTGCTCGCGATGTTCTGGAACATGGCGTGGAACATGGTGGCCAGGATGATCGGGAAGGCGAGCGCCCAGAAGATCATGGCCGGCCGGTGCAGCATGGTTTTGATCTGTGCGATGAATGTGGTGAGCATCGTCCGCTCCTTTCAGTCGCGCAGCGCCGTGCCGGTCAGTTCGAGGAACACGTCGTTCAGGCTCGGCGGGCGCGAGGTCAGGTGTCCGATGTTGGTGCCGGATCGCTCCAGCACGCCGAGTATGTCGATGAGGTTGGTCTCGCCGCGCCGGCAGCGGATGTCCAGCTGCTGGCCGTCGTAGGTGGCCTCGATGACCGCGGGCAGGGCGTCGACCTGTTCCAGGGTGGCCGGGGTGAGGTCCAGGGTCTGGACGGTGATGCGTTCGCCGGTGTCGATCATGAGTTTGAGTTCCTCGGCGGTGCCGAGCGCCAGATGCCGGCCGTGGTCCATGATGAGGATGCGGTCGCAGATCTGCTCGACCTCCTCCATGTAGTGACTGGTGTACACGACGGTGGTGCCGCGGTCGCGCAGGGTCATGATGCCCTCCAGGATGGCGTTGCGGCTTTGCGGGTCCACGGCCACGGTCGGCTCGTCGAAGAAGATGAGGTCGGGCCTGTGCGCGATGCCGCAGGCGATGTTGAGGCTGCGCAGCAGACCGCCGGAGAGCTTGCCCGGACGGAACCGCCGGTAGTCGTCGAGTCCCACGAAGGCGATGGCCTCGTCGACCATGGGGGTTCGGGTGCGTCTGTCGGGCACGTACAGGGAGCAGAAATAGTCGATGTTCTCCTCGACGGTCAGCTCGTAGAAGACGGCGACCTCCTGCGGCACGACGCCGATGCGTCGTTTGAGCGCATAGCTGGTGGGCGTCATCGGCGATCCGAAGACGCCGACCTGCCCGGCGTCATAGGTCAGCAGCGCCAGGATGCAGTTGATGGCGGTGGTTTTGCCTGAACCGTTCGGGCCGAGCAGGCCGAAGATCTCCCCCTGTTTGACGTCCAGGTCGAAATAGTCGAGGGCGAGCACGTCGCCGTACCGTTTGACCAGCCCATGAACGCTGACCGCGGATGGAACGGATGTGGTCATCGCTGCCTCCTTTCTTGTGTAGGTATCTCCATGATGCAGGATGCCGGCGGGGCCTGCATGGTGAGACACGTCATTGTTCCCGCCCGGATCGTGACGAATGTCACCATGCCCGTCCACGAAGTCACGGTATGGTGGAGACATGCGCACACTCCTCGACAAGGCCGCGATGTTCGCCTTGTGCCTGATCCTGCATATCACCCTCACCGGCGATATGCGGCCGGGTTCGGTCGTGGCGCTGCTGGCCGCGGTCTGCTGCACGTCGCTGTGCGAATGGCTGCCGGCCGCACGGCTTCGTCCCCTGATGCCGGGCTGCTACGCGGTTATGGCTTGCCTGTCCGCCGAATTCCTCTGGTTCCTGCCGACAATCGCCTATGACGCCATGCGTCTGCGGCCCCTCCGCTTAGTACGTGCCGGCGCATCGCCCGTCCGCGGGAGCGGTGCGGACGGGCCGCCGCGTTGGATGATGGCCGTGTCGTGCTGGCTGTGGGTCGCGCCGTTGGCAATGCGCCTGTTCGGATTGGGTGCCGACCGCGGGCAGGCCGGGCCGGATTCGTATCTCATCGTCGTTGTTGCGGCGGTGGGTGCGCTGCTCGGGGAATCCGCGAGACGCTGCAACGCGCTCGACACCGGCAGGACCCGGATCGAGGATGAGTCCCGGGACATGCTGCGCCGCTACCGGATCCGGCTCGCCGACGGCAGCGAGGAACGCGCCGCGGCCATCCATACGGCCACCGTCAACGAACGCACGCGCATCGCCCGCGATATCCATGACAACGTCGGCCATCTGCTCACCCGCGCCATCATGCAGGCCGAGGCGGGACGGCTGGTGGCCGAGGCCGGCGGCGCGCACGATGCCGCCCGTGGGTTCGCGCAGATCCACGATACGGCGGACCAGGCGATGACGATGATCCGCCGTTCCGTCCACGATCTGGAGGATGACGGCACGGATTTCGCCGCGCAGATCCATGCCGCGGCACACGCGTTCGACGGTGCGGCGGATTTCGACGTTCGGCTGCGCAACGATATCAGAACGGCGCCCGCGCCGGTCGCGCGGTGCCTGTCCGCGGTGATCCGCGAGGCCGTGTCGAATGTGGCCCATCACAGCGACGCCGCGCAGGTGTCGGTGCTGTTGCACGAGTTCCCCGCCTTCTGGCAGCTGACCGTGCAGGATGACGGAGGCCGCACGCCGCACGCCGCAGCCGCCGCTCCGCGCGGCATGGGGCTGGCCGACATCGAGGCCCGTGTCAGGGCGTTAGGAGGCACGGCGCTGTGCGGACCGTTCAACGACGGATGGCGCGTCTTCGCATCGATTCCCAAAACACCATGGACCGCCGAGGGAGGGCGCGCATGAAAACCGCCATCGTGGATGACGACCCCATCGTCTGCCAGTCGCTGGCCACCATCCTCTCCGCCACCGGGGCGGCCGAGGTGCTCTGGACGGCGAACAACGGAACCGACGCCGTGGAACGCTATCGATCCGGCCCGCACCACCGGCCGGACGTGCTGCTGCTCGATATTCAGATGCCCGGCGTGAGCGGATTGGACACGGCCCGGCGCATCCTGGCGTTCGACCATGCCGCGCGCATCCTGTTCCTGACCACGTTCTCGGACCGGGCCTATATCGACGAGGCCATCGCCATCGGCGCCCGTGGATACCTCATCAAGCAGGACGTGTCCGCCGTCGCCCCCGCCTTGCAGGCCGTGATGGCGGGGCAGGTCGTACTCGGCGCCGAGGTGCTCGGCAAACTGACGGAGGAACGGCCCCACCGCCACGACGGCGACGTGCCCAGCGATCCGTTCCCGAATCTGAGCGACCGCGAGCGGGACATCGCCGCGCTGGTCGCGCAGGGACTCGACAACCGTGACATCGCCTCCCGACTGTGCCTGTCGGAGGGCACCGTGCGCAACCGCATCAGCGGAATCCTGGACAAGCTCGGCATGACCAACCGCACGCAGCTGGCCATCGCCTGGCTCAAGAGCGAGCGGTAGGCTCAGCTGTTCTTCATCACCACGTTGTCGATGACGTCGGCCACCTTCTCGCAGGCGTCGGCGCACTCCTCCAGCTGCGTGTACACCTCATGCCAGGCGAACACGCGCAGCGGGTCGGTCTCGGCGGTGTGCAGCGTGCGCAACGCATCCACGAACATCGTATCCGCCTCCTGCTCGATGCGGTTGATCGTGAACACACGCTCGCGCAGGGTCTTGGACCGCTTGAACCGGCGCATCTCAGCGACCAGGTCCTTCATCTGGCCCACCTCCTCGACCACCTTGTCGAGGGTGACGAGCGCATCGGGGCGGATCTCGCGAACGTTGTCGTAGTACAGCCGGTGCAGCACGCCTTCGATCTCATCGACCACGCTGTCCAGATAGTCGCTGAGCAGCGCGATGTCCTCGCGGTCGATCGGGGTGATGAACGCGGTGACCAGCTCGTCGACCAACGCGTGACGCACCTCGTCGGCCGCCTGCTCGATGGCATGCATCTGCCCCATGCGCTCTTGGAGCGTATCCGGGTCGTAATGGCGCATGACGTCCGCCAGCAGCTGCACGGCCTGACAGGCGTATTCGGCGCTCCTGTCAAAGGAGTCGAAGTAGAACGCGTCGTTCTTTCTTGCCATGTGAAGCAGTTCCTTCCGTTAGAAGATGAACATGAACAGTTTGGCCATGATGTAGCTGATGATGCCGCAGCCGGGGAATGTGAACACCCAGGTGAGCATCATGTCCTTGACCACGCCGAAGTTGATGGCGGACAGACGCTTGACCGCGCCGACGCCCATGATGGCGCTGGTCTTGGTGTGCGTGGTGGACACGGGGATGCCGAGCACCGTCATCAGCAGCAGACACAACGCGCTCGACAGGTCGGCGGAGAAGCCCTGAAACTTCTCCAGCTTGACCATGTCCTGGCCGACCGACTTGATGATGCGCTCGCCGCCCACCGAGGTGCCCAGGCCCATGATGACGCTGCACAGCAGCATCAGCCACACCGGGATCACCACGCCGGCCACGCTGGACTGCCCGTTGCAGAACGCCATGCCCAGGAACAGCACGCCGATGAACTTCTGGCCGTCCTGCGCGCCGTGCATGAAGCTCATCGAGGCGGCGCCCACGATCTGCGCGTATTTGAAGAACCCGTTGGTGCGGCGGCGGTCCATGCCGGCGCAGATCACCGTGACCAGCTTGCAGACGACCCAGCCCATCGCGAAGCCGATGACCAGGCTGGCCACCAGACCGTACAGCACCTTGACCCACTCGTCCATGTTGATGCCGCCGATGCCGCTCTGGATGGCGATGGCCGCACCGGACAGGCCGGCGATCAGACTATGGCTTTCAGAGGTGGGGATGCCGAACAGCGAAGCGATCACGCTGTAGACGACGATGGAGAACAGCGCGGCGCACAGGGCGATCAGCGCCTCATGCGTGTTGCCGCCGAAATCCACCATGTTGCTGATGGTGGAGGCCACCGAGGCGTTCAGCTGGGTCATGATGAACACACCCAGGAAATTGAAGACCGCGGCCATGATGACCGCGGAGCGTACACGCATGCAGCGCGTGGTCACACAGGTGGCGATGGCGTTGGGGGCGTCGGTCCAACCGTTGACGAAGATGACGCCGAGCGTGAGCAACGTAGTCACCATCAACGCCGGATTGGTGAGTATCTGTTGGATGAAGGTCATGAATGAAACGTCCAACGGACTCGCCACCTTTTACTCGGTCTTTCAACAGTGAACACCCCGAGTTTACCTGATGTTCCCCCGAGAGTCATGCAGGAGACTACGTAGCGTTTCGTACGTGTCGCGCCGCGGAACGCGATTCGCTCCCCCGGGCTCCGTCCGCCGCGCGCCCGGAGCAAGGCACGCCGCCCTCCGCGGCACCCATACTGACATGTTGTCAGATTTGTGGTACGCTGACTTCGAGCCCGATAGTGACAGATTGTCACCATTAATCGAAGGAGATGCAACCATGATGCTTAACGAAACGATCACGCTGAACAACGGCGTGGAGATCCCCCGACTGGCCCTTGGCACCTGGCTGATCGATGACGCCACGGTGGCCGACGCCGTCAAGGCCGCCGCGCGAATCGGCTACCGCCACGTGGATACCGCCCAGGCCTATGCCAACGAACGCGGCGTGGGCGAAGGCGTGCGCGGCTGCGGCGTGCCACGCGAACAGATGTTCGTCGTTTCAAAAGTGGCCGCCGAACACAAGACCTACGAATCAGCCAAGGCCAGCATCGATCAGTCGCTCAGGGAGACGGGCCTGGATTATCTGGACATGATGATCATCCACTCCCCGCAGCCGTGGGTCGAGGTCAACCAGGGCGACGACCGCCACTATCAAGGCAACGTGGAAGCCTACCGCGCACTTGAGGACGCGTTGAAGGCCGGCAAGCTGCGCGCCATCGGCGTCTCGAACTTTATGGTGGACGACCTGAGGAACATCCTCGAGCACTGCGAAGTCAAGCCGGCCGTCGATCAGGTACTGGCCCATGTAGGCAACGTGCCATTCGACATACTCGAATTCTGCCGCAGCAACGGCATCGCCACCGAAGCCTACGCCCCCGATCGCCCACGGCGAGGCCGCACGCATCCCGGGCATCGCAGACATGGCCTCCAAATACGGCGTCACCATCGCCCAGCTGTGCATCCGCTACGTCCTGCAACTGGGTATGATCGCCCTGCCGAAGACCGCCAACCCGGAACGCATGAAGGAGAACGCGGCCGTCGACTTCGTCATCGGCGACGAAGACATGGACACGCTCAACAAGACCGGACGGCTCTCCGACTACGGCGAAGGATCGATCTTCCCCGTCTTCGGCGGCAAGATCCCCGCACAGGACTGACGCCCCGGGCCGGAACGGCCGCGCATCGCCATCGCGGCCGTTCCGGCCCGTCCGGCCACCCAGAGCGCCAACGACTACAATAGACGGTCAGCAACATCAGACCGGAGAGACACGATGCCCAGGATTTCCCAGGAAGAATCGGACGCGCGACGCACCGAGATCATCGACGCCTGCGCGGCGCTGTACCGTTCCGAAAGCTACCACGACATCACCATGACGCAGGTGGCCGCGAACGTGCACTTCGGCAGGGCGAACATATACAACTACTTCCGGAACAAGGACGAGATTCTGTTGGCGCTGCTCCGGCGGGAGCATGAGCTGTGGGCGCAGGACCTGCGGGCACTGGCCGCCTCGGCCATCGGGCTCGACGACGAGACCGTGGCCGAACGACTGGCGGAAAGCCTTGAGCGACGCACCCAGATGCTCAAACTGCTGGCCATGAACCTATATGACATGGAGCAGAACAGCCGCGTCGAGCATCTCGTGGAGTTCAAACGCGCCTATGCGTCGGTTATCGAAGCTTTGCACGAATTGATCACCACGGTGAAACCGGACTGGGACGCCCCCCATATCGACCGGTTCACGCTCGCGCTCATGCCCTTCCTGCACGGCATCTATCCGTACGCCTTCCATTCCGACAAACAGTTGAAGGCCATGCGGGAGGCCGGCATGACGGAATCGGATCGCAGCGTCCGCGCTCTGGTCCGCGACTTCACGCTGACCCTGCTGCACGTCGGCTAGGCGCCATCCCGTTCCCGTTCGGAACGCAGCACCGCTGCATGATCCCGGCGATGTCCTCAACGGAATCACCGCAATCCCGCCGTATCCACTCCTCGACGATCGCCATCAGACCGTTCAGGTAGAACCTCATCAGATACGGGCGCTCGGACCGGGGAACCCGGAACCGATCCAGAATCGGCCCGATAAGATGGCGTTCCATGCTCCCGTAGGCCTCATGCATGCCCAACGCCTTCGCGTTCCTCACACAGGCCGAGAACAGCCTTCGGTTCCTGCGGATGAATTCAAGATAGGGAACCAGCAGATCGGGAACCATGAGATAGAGCTCGTCCGTCGAGCAGGAGCCCAGTCGTCCGAACACATCGTCCTGTGTGCGCCGATCGAATTCGCCCCTGAATCGCTCGAACATGAGTTCCACGCTCTCATCGATGAGATCCACGAAGGATTCATAGTGCAGGTAGAACGTGGAACGGCTCACCCCGGCACGCATGCAGACGTCCTTCACGGTGATGAATTCCGGATCCTTCTCCTCCAGCAGGCTCAGAAACGCCTCGTCCATGAGCTCAGCCGTCTCGAAGTATCTACTGTTACGCTGCACCTTGGGTCTTTCCTTTCACTCCCGTCATGATACCGTCCGGACGCCGACGACAAGACTCGCGCCCACTGCAGCGCATGCAGCGCAGACGACCGTTCCCGTAACGACGGTGAGCGTATGGAATAGGGCGGAGCCGCTGCCGAACGTCGCCAACATGGTCGTCTGCAGGGAAAACATCGAGACAAGGGCCGAAACGACACTTATCCCCCGCAGCGTCCGTTCCACCGCGTCCTGCCCGCGTCGTTTCCGCGCGAAGCCTATGGTGACCGAGACGAACGTATAAAACGTGTACGTCGCTTGGGAAATGACCGCAATCCTATCGCCCGCGGCGTCGACGAACCCCTTTGCGGTAAGCAGAACCATGCCGCTGAGCACCACGGTCAGCGCAGCAAGCGTCACCCCCGCGGTGCGCATGATCCGGCGAGACCCGCAGGCGTCCGAGTACCGCCCGCGGGCGAGACCTCGCCGCACGGCCAATACTCGGACGCCGGCAAGGGCACCGTAATAGCATCCCATGGTGATGAACCATGCCGAAGCCGATAACGCTCCAAACACCATGTTTCCCAGCGCATAGGCCGCATTCCATGCAAGCCCGAGTGCGGCGAACGCCGAGAGCCGATAAACGCGGTCCCCCGCCAAGGCCGCCACGCGAGCGTCTTGTTGGACGAGTCCCCGGACACGATGCCGTGTACGCTCACGCAGCGTCATATCAACGACCCGTTCACGTCTATTCGGCGATCTGGGAGGCCAGACGCATGATGTCCGCGGCGTAACGCTGCTTGTTCCGCACAAGCATGCGGCGGTAGATGGGGTAATTCACACCGGCCATGCCGAGTCCGATGACGCCCGCCGCGACGCCGACCACGGTCATCGTCACGCTGCCTCCCCCGATCACCCCCATTGACAGGCACATGCCCACGCCCATGACGAGCGCGGCCACGATGCCGAACGTGTAGGTGAAGACCGTGGCGGGCAGTTTGGCACGACGGTCGAGCTTGCGCAACGCCACAATCTTGCTCGTGTCCTTGGGCGCGTATTCGGCGGCCAGCTGTTCGGCATAGGTCTTGTCCGTATTCATAGTGTGCTCCTTGTGTCGGTTTCCTTATGGACGATTCCATTTCACCGCACACGCGTCTGAAAAAGAAGAACACGAAAGGCCGTTGGTGTCCGATTCCACGGCCAAATCCGAACCGTGTGGATCAAGCCGGGCGATCGGTACCGGATGCATCCGAACCCGCAATATACGAGACAGGGGCGCATCCCGCGAACACAGGATGCACCCCTGAACGGTAAGACGTTTTTAAGAGCAGATCACTCCCACTCGATGATGGAATCAGTGTCACCTGTGTCGTATGACACGACACGGCGACATACCGTCTCCGTCATGCGTTCTCATCAGCGTTGCGGTGGTACCCATCCGATACCCATGTGATCTTCAACCTGTTGCTATTACGCATCAAGCTCCTTGAAAATGAATGGTTCTGTGACAGCTATGACAGCAATGACGGCAATTTCGACACCGGCACGTGCCATCACGCGCCCTGAGCTAACGAATCATCGTCGTCCTTGTCCCGTGCGACCTTGGCGCAGTTGCCCGCCATCTATTCGTCGCAGATGAGGTAAGGACGGTGGCGGCGAAGCAGTTGCAGGTAATCCTCCCCATTGGGTCTTTCGTCCTCGTAGGTGGTCCAGCGCTTCACGTTCTCCATCACCCATTTCTGCTCGCACAGGCAGCGTAACGCCGCTGGCTGCGCCAAATGGTTCGACTGAACATCCTTCGCCTACCATGAACCACGACCGGTACGCACGTTGCCGTAGCGCTCCGCGATCCGCCCGACCCGATCATAGAGATCATCCAGACTGTACCCATGACGTACCGCCTTGGCTTCATCAAACACAATAGTGAAGCTCCACAGCCGCCTTGCCTGAACCATATTCGCAAACTCTCCGTAATCTTTGGGCTACTGGCAGGTCATTGGATTGTCATTGAAATCGGGATCTCCCGCTTCAAACGAGAACGTGCATGTCTTGCCCGAACTCAGATCTTTCCAGAATTGATGTGCTCCAGCTTCATTGTCAGTCGTATACGGTCCGATAATGTCCGGATCAGATACTCCACCGTCATAATACGAACCGGTTCCACCTGAATAATTGGAGGAACCGCTACCTGAGTAAGGACTACCGAATGTCGCAACTGATGAAGCGGCGGCTTCGGCGTCGGCCTTCTCCTTCGCCGTGATGGAGTCATTCACGGTCTTCACCGCGTTGTCCACAGCCGTCTTCTGATCCGTGTACTCCTTCGCATCGGTCACACTGTCGTCATCCAGTACCTTCTTGGCGGCGTCCAGCGCAGTCTTCAGGCTGTCGCGTGTGGCGTTGTCCTGCACCTTCCCGTCGGAGTCGGTGTAGGTCTTGTCCGCACTGTCCACAGTGGATTGCAGCGCCGCCTTCGCGTCGGCCAGAGTCTTCGCGTCCACGGAACCGGTCACGGCATCCATGGCCTTATCCAACCGACTGAGGGCGTCGGACGCATCCGAAGAATCCGCATCATAGGCGGCCTGCGCATCCATCTCCTCCCACACCAGCCACCGGTTCGCATCGGTGGCATCCACGCCGGTCTGGGCCTGCGCCTTGTCGATGGCGTCGGACAGGGCGGTGAGCGTCTGCGCGTCGGCCACCTGCCCCTCCTCGATGCCGTCAAGGAGTTCCTGCGCCTCCTCGATTTTCTCCGTGAGCTTCTGATCCACGGCCTGCGCGTTCGCACGGGCCGCGTCAACGCCCTTCTGCACGTTGGACGCCGCATAGGCGTATCCGCCAGCACCGCCCGCAAGCACCACCACAGTGGCAATCACGCTGGCGATGGCGATGTTCCGCCTGCGATGGTTCCGGCGATGCCGAACGGGGCCGGTTCCATCCTTCACCTCACCGGCATTAGTGCCATTCTCCGCGCCATCTTCGTCCGGCTCGATGTCGGATACGGCGCTCAGGAGTTCGGTTTCGGCGGCATCCCCGGTTTCAGGAACCGTATTGTCGTTCATATTCACACGGGCAGGATTCTTCTCGTCCTCCGTGCCGTGCATTGATGCATCTCTGTATTCGTCCATGGTAGAGTCCTTCTTCTGGAAGATTCACGAATGGCTTTTCAAGCAGACGATCTATTATCTTCAACCTAGAATTCAGGCATTGTATTCACGGTATCGAACGAAGTATGCTTCAGCATTGTCGAGGATACGCCGAGCCTTTCTCACACGGAAGAATTGCCCAATAAAAAAAGAACACACCAAAAAAGAGTGGAATCATAATGAGCAACGCAAAGATGACTGCCATGACTACAGAACCTCCCCAGACGAACCATCCTGACCGACCCAACGCCCGGTAGAATCCTATGAAGCCCGCCGGGATGAAGCATAGAATCGTTCCGATCATCACGAGCACCGCGAGAAGAACGAGGATAAAGACCGGAATTCCAATCCAAAGAGGAGCACCACTGTCTTTCAGGGCTTTTACACTATTGGGAGAAAAGGCGACGACCGCGATTACAGTCAGGATCGCCATGGGAATTATTCCGACCTTCATGCGCTTGAATACTCTGGCCTCATCCTCATACTCGTATTGTGCGCGGTTCAGATTGTCCGATGCACGTTGGTATTCATTCGCCATAATCTGCACGCGTACTGCCTGATTGAAATCGTTCTGTGTGACCATGAGTCCCCTCCTTCTCCACTTTCACCTACTCTGTACGTACAAAACGCGACCGGATGCAACTACTGTTTCGGATATTGGAAACATACATCGCAACTCACGCGACTTCTGTTAATCGCATCGACCACCTGCTCATGTTTCGATTCCCCGACGTGGGACTTCAGAAGAACAAGGACAAAGCTTGACGCATGCCGCAAACTCCATCTGAAATAAAATCGATTCGCGGACAGCTGCATCGTCAATCCATTATTGTCGTACCCCATGGTAGGACAATCGAATTTACGTCGAACCTAATTTGGTAATTCACGTGGAGACATATTCAAAATGAAACAAATCGGCAACGGCATCCGCGCAAGATTGGACATAATACCCGACGACACACGTATACGCCACGCGCCAGACTGCGCAAATGGCACAATCGGGATACTCGAACTCTTGCAATCCGCGTGTACCCGTCCGGGACGATACGGTGCCGCCTTTTACTGGTCCATTACCGCCGACACGGATGGAACCGCCAGCACCAGACGATATTTCCGTACCTCACCGTCATACCACTTGCACACCAACGACTTCTCCATCACGCTCGAACGCGATGAACCCGATGGCACGATACGTCGATACAAGTTCACCATCCTCGACCGCGACATCACATACCTGCCACATGACAGCGTTCAGCCGATGAAGCAGACCACGTAGCCTTCGTCGCGGTCATACTCCCAATCACCGGGCAATTCGCGGCCGTCCACGTCGATCTCCACCCACCAGTCCTCGATCGAATCGCCCTTGACGATCCACCGACGTTCGTCGTCCACCTCACGCAGCTTGGTCGCCGTCCCGGCGGGACCATCCACCGGCACCACCGGAACCTCCTCATTGAGAATCGCCTTACGCCTCATCATCGTTTTCCCTCCTCTCTCGCTCGTCACAAACACAATACGGCGATTATCCTCCGTTGCCTTTCATGTTTCAGAAATCGCCATCGTCATACCGTGGATGCGTGACATGGATGCGTTCAGGCTCCAGTTCCTTCTCGGCGCGATCATCGCATCGCCGACACACGCAACATGTACGGTCACATGATACCGGCACCCTAAAGCGATGCAATATGCCAGCGAGCATCCACTGCAATGACAAAGGCAGTCAAATCGCGCGCGGGTAGTGGGTACCGATTCACAACGCGGGTACCAAATGGGTATCGCCGAACACGATGAGTCCGAGTCTTTCACACCTTCAACCTTGCCGACGCCCTCGTTCGAACCACGCGCAGCCGGCGGCCAGTCACGCCACGCCATGGCGGCTGAGCATGATAGAAAACTAGCATTCTACAAAGAAAGTCAACGTTTCCGCACCGCACGGCTAGCAGGTCCGAACCCGGAACATATGAGACGGAGGTGCATCTTGTAAATACAGGATGCACCTCGAATAGTAAGACGTTTTTTAAGAGCAGATTACTCCCACTCAGTAATCAAATTGTGTGTTTCCATGGCCTCTCGTCTACGTGGTACACCGCGTCTCCCTATTCACCGGAATCGGGCAGTTTTGGATGCCTGAGTTGAACTCAAAATGAACTCAATGCCCTCCCTGTCGGTCAGCGGCTTTCCGACACAATCCGCATGACACGAGAAGGGCAGACACTTCTAGCAAAGCCGAACTCAGCGATCACCACCGAGACTGTCTGTTGAGTTTCCGTCCCGATAGGTCGTCGATCTGCCGCGCGGGACAGAGACGAGCTTCCCCTCCTTCACCATGGCAGCGAGGTAGCGTCTCACCATCCTCTCCCCTACGCTGGCAACCTTCTCGGCAACCGCCGAGGCGGGAAACGAGCTGTAACGGGCAAGAAGATCCTCGACAGCCGCCTCGACCTCCGCACGCGCGCGATTCCTTCTGGGAATTTCGCCGGCTCCGTCAACCATTGCGCCCGCCTCAACAGAGCGACCATCCTCGCCCGTCACCCTACCCGGCATTACGGACGGTACCGGCACGAACGCGGCGAACTGATCGCCGTCCTCCAAAACGGGGTCCTTCCCCGTGTAGAGCCTCGAGAACTTGTAGAGGTTCCTCGTCCCGCTCCCCAGCTCCTCAGAGCGCCCCATCTGGGTGAAGAAGTTGGCGATGATCGGGTTCTTGGGTGTCGGGTCGAGACTCTCGAGCGTCACAGGACCGGCAAAGAGCGCGCGGCTCGCGTTTCTCGTGCTGATGCCCTCTCCGTCAATCGTGATGCGGGCGATGTGCGGGCTGACGAACTCCCGGTGGATGAGGCAGTTGCACACGAGCTCGCGGACGATGACGTCGCGGGCGCTCTTGCGCTGCGAGCCATCGAGCACGAAGGAGTCCGGCAGCCACTTCTCGCAGAAGCCGACAAGCTCGTCGTATGCCCTGACGAGGTTGCTTTTGCAGACAAGCCGGTCGTCGTAGCGGTCGGTCTCGACGCGTCGAAGGACCGCGTCGGTCCGATAGAGCGGCATGACGTCGAGGATCGCATCCTCCTTCCCCAGCAGCGCGACGGCGGCGAGATTGAAGCCCCGCTCTCCCGTCAGCTGGTCGCGCCCGTAGAGACGGGCGGCACGAAGGAACTCGTCATCGGAGAGGGAGAGCCACGGGTGGTTGGCATCGTTCGCGCGCAACGCATCTCGGACTGCGCCGAGAAGGTCCATCTCCAGATCGTCCTCGGTCACCCAGGGGTATACGGTTCGCTCCGAGTAGTAGCTCTGCTTGCGGGTCATCATCGAGGTGATCTGCGCATCGCTTCTCACGCGCACATCGGCGTCTGCCACGCGGTCGTACACGACCCCTTTGAACGTGTAAAGGGAGGGGCCCATAGGGACCCAAACCCGTATGACGATCCTGCCCTCAGGATCGTGCAGCCTTTCGAATTCGACCAGCGGCGATACGTTGAACAGGTTCGGATTGCTCGTGACGTTGGATATGTTCCGCTCGATGTTGAGCGCCGACGCCTCGGGGACGCCCTCCACGGTGCCGTCGTCGCGAACACCGAGAAGCACGCTGCCACCCTGCCGGTTGGCGAACGAGCAGATGGTCTCGAACGTGTCTTTGCCCGGCTGGGAACCGCAGCGTTTGAATTCGACGCTTATGCCCTCGCCTGCCTGGATATATCTGTCAAGCGCATCGCTCATGAAGTGCTCCGCTCTATTCTGGACACTATTCTGGACATGCTATCATTGTTGTCCAGATTATGTCCAGAATAGTGTCCAGAACGGTATGGGAACAGTAGTATCGGTAGAAACGGGCTCACAGAACCATTTAGGCAACCGAATGCAGGAGACCAACTTGGCAGACAGGCTAAAAGAAGTTGAAAGGGTATCCGATAATCTCGGCCTCGAAACGTCCCACTTCCAGCAAGTCGATATTATTCAGCTTGTGGCAAATCCATTTAACAGCGTGTGGACAACCGTATACCAGACCAGGCACGACCTCTACTCCATGCCCGCTATTTTCTCATGTCTGGCAGACACCAAGCATGAAAGCAAAATCCTCGATGGAACCGATTGGCTTCGCCATGCAGGCGGATTTAATCCCGGATTCTGCGAAACGAGCGCAGGGACACATTATGAAACCGGTAGAAGCGATGGCTATGATTTCCTCGTCAAGGAGGTTTACTTCCATGCTTTGGAAACCGCACAGCTCCATATAAACCAGGAATTCGTTTTTCTGTTTGAGCTGTTTCGGGGAGAGGACGGCTGCTACTACGCAATCGATGAATGCGGCCGCAAGGAGAAGGTCGTCGACATCGCCGATAATGTAGTCAGATTCAAAACGAGTTACATCATGCGGTACATCGCAGCAAAGCAAATGCTCTACGTACAATTTATAGACTCCAGACGCTCCTCAGAATCAAACTACCCCATGGGAGCGGAACTAATGTGTGAAGAGGATTGCCGAGGTGATTCTTACCACTATGAAATCTGGTATCAGAGCACAAAGAGGCGGGACTACCTGTTTTCGATGCTGTTCGCCCGCAGCATCGTGCGCCCAAAAAATGTTAATGAGTGCAAGATTTGGCCCTATGACAGAGAAACCGAGGAGCAATTCCCTGAATTCATAGTGGCAGAACTTCCAAATGGCAGCTATAAGCGTTTTTCCTGCGACCCCAGCAAACTTGCAAACTACTTTGGGGCAAACCCCGATGCCCCGCACTATTTGACACCGGTGTACTTTAAGCCGGATGTGCTCGATCGATACCGCAACGACCCCCATTTCAAAGTGACGGAGAGACGTCTGTCTTGCGGAACGCAGTGGAGCGTTGAAATCGACAATATCATCTCCAGCCGTGTCATGGTCTACCTCGGCGATCTCGGTAGAGATCTGCCCCAAAGTGAGAGGAGACACTTCCTAGCCCACGAGATTTCTCCTACCGAGCAGCATATGTCTGAAACAGCTTTCGCTGAGGATTTTCTCTGCTCGTTCTATGCCCCCTTGGGGCCAATTTCCGCGTTATTCGCTGCGCGCGACAAGCTGAACAATACTTGGACAACAAAGTTTGGCCACCCGTTATTTCGCCCCCTGCATTCGGACGAAAGTGATATGGAAAAACTAATCAGAATCCCGTCGGGCAACGGGAGACAGGAGTTCGACACCGTCATTCTCAATCTGACTAAGTATTGTGTTGACTATCTTGACGAAACCGCATTAATCTCAGCGGAACAGTCGGGCGGAATCAACAAGCTCGAAGCAACGCTATCCAAGCTGACGATCAATGCCGACCTCACTCCCCTCCGCGACCTGCAGAAGGTGCGATCAGCCTGCATGGCCCATGCAAAAGGGAAGAAGTACGAGCAACTTAAAGGCCGTCTTTTGACAGGAGATTGTCAAAAAGATGTCTCCCAGCTAGTTGAACGCCTTACCTACATGATGAGTCAGCTTGCTTCCGACATAGAACTCCTTTCTGCGGATAATGAAGCCGAGGAAAGAGTAGCGAATGATGAATCTTAAGTAGCGTCATAAGGCTTGCTTGGGCAACCATCAGTTTGCTGAAACACATCATGCAGGTCTTACCTCAATTGGCGATACATCTCACACGAAATGGTCGACAAATGAAGTGGGTGGGGGGTTTCCAATGCCTGAAACCGTAAAGACCCCGATGATTTAGCGGTCGCGGGCGCCTGCGCCTTCGGCCGCATTTTTCTTGCGGCATCCTCACTCTCCTGCTTGCACTATCCTTCGAGCTGAGTACGCAGGGGTCGGTAGAAGTCACTTCCTAGTAGTCCACCTCTGGCAAGGCGCCACGCTGCGTCAACCCGAACGTCCTTCCCTCCCCGATCAGCTCCGTCACGTTCTCGTGCACGATGCCACTGCGGTGCTGTATCGGGTCTCCGCGCGTGATGACGAACTTGGGCCAGTTGTCCCGTATCCGCTCGAGCGGTCGATACTCGCGGTCCTCGGTCTTCCGGTCGTTCATGATGGTCATCGCCACCTGCACGTAGGCGTACTCCACCTCGGGCGAGCGCACGACGAAGTCGCACTCGAGCTTGCCGATGCGCCCCACGCTCACCTCGTAACCCAGGCTCCTCGCATAGCAGTAGACGATATTCTCCAGCACGGACCCGTAGTTGATGCGGTTATCCGTGTTGAGCGCGAAGTAGAAGCTCAGGTCAGCGAGGTAGTACTTCTGCTCGCCCTTGAGCGACTTGCGTGACTTCATGTCGAAGCGTGCGCACTTGCTGATGATCTTGGCATCCTCGAGTATCTGCAGATAGCGGTTGAGCGTCTCGCGTTTGATGCGGACACCCTGCCGTTCGAGGTCGGATTGGATGTTCGTCAGCGAGGTCGTCGCACCGAAGTTGTTGATGACGTAGTCGCGCACCTGGTTGAAGACCGAGACGTTCTTCACCTTCACGCGCCTGCGGATATCCTTCTCGAAGATCTCCTTGATGACGGAACCCACGTAGGCGCGCTTGTCCGCCATCTTGGGGTAGTCGAGCGCCTTGGGGAAGCCGCCCTCGAGGATGTAGTGGTCGAGCTCGGTCACAGGGTTGGGGTCGACCGCCTGCCCGAGGAAGCGCTTCATCTCGCGGTACTCTTTGAAGCTGAGCGTCTGCACCTCGAACTCGACGTAACGCCCCGTCAGCTTGGTGGCGAGTTCGCCGGAGAGCAGGTAGGAGTTCGACCCGGTGATGAAGATGGAGAATCCGCCCTCGGCGCGGAACTCGTTCACCACCTCCTCGAAGCCCTCGACGTTCTGGATTTCGTCGATGAAGAGGTACTTCATGCCGCGGGTCTTGAGCGCAGGCTCGATCAGCGCCTCGAGCTGGTCCGGCGTCTTTGTCTTTCGTCAAATCGGCGTGAACGGTGTCGGCACTTATTTTGGACACTGTCGGCGTTCATGTTGGACGGTGTCGGCGGTTGGTTTCCTTTGCTGTTGTTCTGTTTTGTTTGTTGTGTTTATTTCATGAGTGAGTGGGTGTTTCGGTAGGATTCGCCGTGGAATCGGATGATGCGGCCGTGGTGGACGATACGGTCGATGACCGCGGCGGCCATGTCGCCGTCGCCGAACACGTCGCCCCACCGGCCGAACTCGAGATTCGAGGTGAAGATGATGCTTCTCCTTTCGTAGCTGTCGGCGATGATCCGGGGACAGGAGCCTGGCGCCGTCGATGTCGATGGGCAGGTATCCGAGCTCGTCGATGACGAGCAGGTCGGCCTTGCCGATGGTCTTGAGTTCCTGGTCGAGCCTGTTCTCGGTTTTGGCCTTGCGCAGGCGCATGATCAGGCCGGAGGCGGTGAAGAACCTGACCGGTATGCCCCACCTGCAGGCGAGGGTGCCGATGGCGATGGCGAGGTGGGTCTTGCCGCATCCCACGTCCCCGTAGAGCACGAGGTCCTCGGCTCGGTCGATGAACTCGAGGGAGACGAGCTGTTCGCGTCCCCAGTCGGCGGGAAACGCGGCCATGCTCCAGTCGTACCCGTCAAGTTCTTTGGATTGGGGGAAGCCGGCCTGTCTGAGCAGCCGGTTCCGTTTGGATTCGGCGCGGCTGGCGTTCTCGGCGGTGAACAGGGCCGCGAGGAAGCCGAGCTGGCCGGGGGTGGCGTTCTCGACGGCCCGTCCGGGCACGCTTCGGGTCAATGGCAGGTTGCGGGAGAGTTCCATGACCTGTTCGGCGGTGGCCTTCCGTGCCGTGCGGTCCGTTCGCTTCGCGGGATCAGTCGTCATCTCTTTCCTCCATGTAGGTGTTGTACCGGCTCAGATCGGGGCCGGGTGCGGTGTCCTCGCCGCCCTGCCTGATCCTGCGTGCGGTCTGGTCGATCGAGGCGCGGTCGAGCCGGCGTCCGGCATCGATGATCGCGGACACGGCCTTGGCGGCGGCCGCGAACCCGCTGGTCGAGGACACATGCCTGATGTCGTCGACCAGGTCTGCGCGCGCCCGTCCATCCATTCGGTCGAGCAGGTCGCGCACGTTTGCGGGGAAATCGCCCCGAATCGGGCTCTCGCCCCACATCCGGGGCTTGCGCGCGATGATCGCCAGAAGCGTCGTCGGTTCCATGACGGTGCGCG